>Ga0207997_1000767_pt1 | contig 16472 bp, 20 predicted proteins | sample AntAceMetag02UKN_FD_184777 | JGI IMG/M metagenome (GOLD analysis project Ga0207997, IMG submission 184777) | Saline lake microbial communities from Ace Lake, Antarctica - Antarctic Ace Lake Metagenome 02UKN (SPAdes) (version 2) | ecosystem: Environmental > Aquatic > Non-marine Saline and...
AACAGATGGAACTTCAGGAGTAGATGGAACAGATGGAACTTCAGGAGTAGATGGAACAGATGGAACTTCAGGAGTAGATGGAACAGATGGAACTTCAGGTGTAGATGGAACAGATGGAACTTCAGGAACAGATGGTATAACTGAAACTACAACCAATTTACAAACCTTTTTATATCTATCAGGATCAACATTGACCCTTGAAGAAATACCATCTACTTTTACTGGTGATACAATAGAACAAGTTGAACTTGGTTTTACTGGTTCAGCAATGAGGTATTGTCCAACATTAACTACATCACCATTAAATACAGATAAAATTGGAGTAGGACAATTAAGTTTTAATCAAACTGCCAGAATGTATTCACCAACTTATTTTAGTGGTATAACAGAAATAAACCAGCAAGTTGAGATTTATAAATGGGATGGTGTAACAGAAACATTATTATTTACATTGTTAGGTGATGGTCAGTATTTTGAGTGTGATAACAACTTATCATATCCTAACTATACATATAGTTATAAAGAAAATCACGAATTAAATTGGAATGGTGAAATATCAGGTTATAATTTAGAAACTATACCATTGTTGATCACTGATATGTTAAGAGTAAAAATAGGAATAGAGATAGTAGAAATTAATTATGGTAATCAGGATTTTTCAGGTATAACTTGGATCCCTTATGATTATATAGATTTCCCTACATATTTGAGAATACCTATATATAAAGCAGGAACTTTTAATGGAACCTCTGGAACTTCAGGAGTAGATGGAACAGATGGAACTAACGGTATAGATGGAACCAACGGTATTGATGGAGTAGATGGAACTAACGGTATAGATGGAACCAACGGTATTGATGGACTATCAGGAGCAACAGGCGAAAATGGAACTAACGGTATTGATGGACTATCAGGAGCAACAGGCGCAGACGGTATAGCAGGAACATCAGGAACAGATGGTTCAATATCAGGAGTTACAAGTGATGCTGACTTATATTATGAAAGCGATATTCTTTATACCCCACAAATAACAATGACTGGAACAACAGATTTTAGTATTCATCCTGCAAGTTACTGGGGACTTTATATCAATTCTATCACAGGTGAAGTATATTCTAATAGTGGAGCAACAGGAGGTTCTGGAACAAGTGGAACAGATGGTGTAGATGGAACAAGTGGAACAGATGGAACAAGTGGAACAGACGGAACTTCAGGTATTGATGGACTATCAGGAGCAACTACTGATGTAGATTTTTTCTATGATGATGTGAATGATGTTTTACACACACCAGAAATAGTTTTAACAGGAACAACATATCAAGATGCGCCTGCTGATTATTGGTCATTATTTATTAATAAAGACACATCAAAAGTATTCGCTTCAAGTGGTTCAACTGGTTCTGGAACATCAGGAACATCTGGAACTAACGGTATAGATGGAGTAGATGGAACTAACGGTATAGATGGAACTAACGGTATTGATGGACTATCAGGAGCAACAGGTGAAAATGGAACTAACGGTATTGATGGAGTAGATGGAACTAACGGCATTGATGGAACATCTGGAACATCAGGAACATCAGGGAGTTTTGATTTAACTGCTGAAAAAGGTGATGTTATATTTTGGAACACAACAGATTGGGATGTTACGCACAATAGTCCAGTAGCAGATAATAGTGTTATGTATTGGGACGCTACTGCTGGAACTTGGAAAACAGCTATAGGTAGTAATGGAACTTCTGGAACTGATGGAACATCTGGAACTGATGGAACATCTGGAACTGATGGAACTAACGGAATAGATGTATATGGTTATGAAAAATGGGCACTACAAACTAATAGTGGATCAATAGTAGGAATATATGGTTCAGGAACAACTGATATTTATGACACAGTCGATTTTTTCGCTGGAAATAATATGACCATAACACCTGAAAGCACAGGCACAAGCACTTTGAAACTTATATTTGATGCTGAAGGTGGTTTAACTATGAGAACTTTATATGTAGATTATATAGATGGTTCTGCTACTGGGTCAGGAACAATTTTTGATCCGTTTGATAGTTTAAATACTGCTATGACTTGGATACAATCTACTACTGGTGGAAATGACCCTTCGAATAATCTATATTGGACTATATATGTTGCTGGCGGAACTACTTATGTGCCTGTGAATGTAAGTAGGAGAATAGCAATTATAGGAACTGATACTACTAAATTTGGTGGAACCGTGACACTAAACACATCTTGTTCAATATATAATTGTCAATTTATCAAATCGCATCCACTAACGGGAGGTAATCTTGTAGCAGATAGTAGTGATATAAATATACAAAGATGTAAGTTCAAGAACAATTTGAATGGAAACACACATTACTTAATTAGGGTGAATGGTTCAGCCGTAGTATCTAATTGTTCCTTTACAACTAATATAGAAGATGATGCCGCATCTGTATATTGTATCTATAATAGTGCTGCTGGCGATTTAAATGTGCTAAATAATCAAGTGATTAGAAATAATGAAGTAGCAACTACATATTACATATATAACAACTGGACTGGAATAGTAACATCAGGAGAAATTGATGCTAATTGGGGTTCTAATTTTGAAGATTTAAATCATAATGCTGCATCTGGAACAATCACATATATTCAAAAGTTTCCTGAAACAGAACATAGTGCAGAAATAACTATAAGCGGAAATACTATCAATAATTTATTGACGGCTACTGGTGAAGATAATTATATAACTGGACAAGATACTTTAACTTATAGTGTAGGTGGAAGTAGTAATCTTATATTGAAAGATGACGCAGATGACTATCAATCATCTATACAATTGTGGAGCACTATGACTGATGGTCAACAACCAGAATTAGAATTTTATAAACAAAATGGATATGGTGTAGCAACTAAACTCGCTGATTTTATGGGTAATATAAATTGGCGGGGTTTAGGTTCATCATCTACAATTGGAGCACAAATTGAAGTGAAAGCAAGTGAGACTTGGGGAGCAACTAATGGTGTTGATATGACGATTTCAACTATTAAAGGTGGTTCAGCATTAAAAACTGATAGATTAGTTTTTGATAGTAAAGGACATAACCAATTTTACGGACAGATTAGGAGCAACGATGGATTGGGAGTTCCTTTAACAGAAATATCTACATCAACTACTTTAAGTGATAAACATTATACAGTAATAGTTACTGGTTTAAATGTTGATATACAACTACCATTAGCATCAGCATATGGTGAAATCTTTTATATAATTAAAACAAGAGATAGTGAAACTCACGATGTAGATACGGTAGGAACAGATAGGATATTTACAACGGTAGAGTTAAGTGGTATACAACTTCAAGCAGTCGGAACTACAACCATTTTACATTCTAACGGTGTAGATACTTGGTATTTAATTGGAACTATATAATTTTGATGAAAACATAACAATTTTATATATACAATTATAAAAACATAGTCGCTACTCGTAACAACATAAACGGATAAGGTAGTGTTTTAAAAAAACAAAAGGACAAAAATGAGTAATTTTAAAAGTACAACACAAATTTTTAATGATGTATATTCAGGTTCAAGCCTGAATGTATATAATTATGGCTCAACCTCAGAGGTTTTAAACGCTGTAATAGATGAAACAAATGACGCTATAAGAGTTAATCTTATTGGTGGAGGTGGTGAAACAGGAACTTCTGGAACATCAGGTATAGATGGTGTAGACGGAACATCAGGTATAGATGGACTATCAGGTGCAACAGGCGCAGACGGTTTAGCAGGAACATCAGGTATTGATGGTGTAGCAGATTTAACAGGAATACAAGATACAGCAATCTTATTTAATGATGGAGGTTCTGTTACTGGCACAACTTTATTAGAGTTTATATCAGGCGGAACAGCAGGGATATATACTAATACTAATACTCTAACAACTAAATCAGGAGTAAGATTTTTAAGTGATAATGGTTCTAATATAATGTCATCTAATGGTTCTAATGGTATATGGTTAGGAAGCAGATCAGCACCTACTGGTGGGTTTGTTAATAGTGTATGTATAGGTGATTCAACTTTAGGTTCTTGTAGTAGATGTTATGTTATTGGTAATTCTAATAGTATAACATCAAACAATTATGCCTATATTTTTGGAAAAAGTAATACTATAACTGGTGGTGGTGGTAGTTTATTATCTGGATTAAATAACAAAAACACAGGTGGATCAAATGTAGCACAATATGGAATATATAACGAAAACACCGTAACAACTAATTATATTACCACATTTGGTCAGAGAAATACTAACCACTCACACTATTCTAACATCTATGGAACACATAACACGGTTACTGGTAGTGATAATCAAGTTTTTGGTGGCTTAACTAATAGTGGTAATACTCTAACAGACACACAAAGCGTAACCGTTTTAGGTGGTGAAGCATCAACATTAACAGATACAATTGGAACAACTTGGATTAATCCAAGAGGAACTTATTCAGGTTATACTGCTGGTGATACTATCATAGATGGACCAACATTTATGAAAGAAGATGTTGATTTTGAAAAAGATCCAATAGTAACAGACACCGTAACGGGAACCAAATATAGAATACAAGTCACATCAGGAGTTTTAGGAATAGTAGCAGTATAGACCTTTTACCAAAGTTGGCAAAAGGTTAAAATAACACCCAGGAGTATCATAATTAAAATGGTACTCCTAAAAACAAATTAAAAAATGAATTACAACTATGAATGTAACGAATTGGATTACCATTATGAGTATGTTATTATTTTGGATAGGTTCCATAATAATTTTTTGGAATAAAATAAATGTTCAAATGAAAGAAATTGAAATGAAAATCAAAAACACCGAAAATGATATGCTGTCTCATGAAAAATGGGCTTTAAGAACACAAAAACATAATGACGAAAAGTTCGCAGAAATACAAAGTGAATCCAAAGAAGATCATAAAGAACTAAACCGTAAATTGGATATTCTAATTGAAAATTTAAATGATTTTAAAGTAGATTTTGAAAAAAGAATAAAATAGAAAATGGGAGCAGTTTATTTTAATGATGATGGTGTGATTTATAGACCTGATGATGGTTTAGTTTTTTATACTAAACCTCCAGTAGATGTAGAGATTTTAATTGTTTCTGCTGGCGGTGGTGGCGCTACTGATTATGGTTCAAGAGGTGGAGGCGGTGGAGGTGCTGGCTCTTATATAGTATCTAATACAATCACTTTAGATCGAGCAGTATATAATTTAACCGTAGGACGTGGAGGAAACGCAGGATCAGCAGGTTCTAATGGCGGAAATAGTTCATTTGATATATTAGGAACTGCTTTAGGCGGACAAGGTGGGAAACTTATATCACTTGGAGGACAATCACAAGGTTCTAATAGGTTATTATCTGTTGCTGATTACAATATAATTTATGCTGGTGGTAGTTCCGCTGATAGCACTGGCGCTGGTGGTGGCGGTGGTTCTACTTCGATTGGAACTAACGGTTATTATATATCAACTAATAGATATGGCGGTGGTGATGGTGGTGCTGGTAAGACTTTTAATTGGCTTATTGATACTTCAATTCACGCTAAAACTGGAGGCGGTGGAGGCGGTGGAGGCGGTGGAACCAATGGTGGTTCTGCTGGAACAAATGGAGCACCATCAACTTATGGTGCTGGAGGACACGGTGAAACTCACACTACCCATCCTTTTGGAACTGAAAGTGGATCATCAGGTATAGTGTATGTTAAATATGATGGTACTGTTCCATTATATTCAGGTGGAACTATAACTACTTGGGAAACAAAAACACTACACACTTTTATAACTAATTTAGGATCAGGTGTAAGTCAAAGTGAAAGTTTTACATTAACAAGAATATAAAAAAACAAACTTACTTAAATTGAAAAACCACCAGGACGGTGGTTTTTCTTTTGTTATGAAACAAAGTAGAGGTAAAAAATTAATCCAATAAAATATAAAAACCTCATAACTATATATAATTTACCTAAGGTTTAGTTCAACAATTTTTATATATATTTATATAATTATTATGAAAAACAATGACAAGAAAAATTATATCAATAAACATGACCTTTATTATGAATGTGTAATATCACAAGGTAAAGGAAAAATGACCACCAAATTAAACAACTACTTATTCAAAATTGCTGACGGTGTATCCGAAAAATTTAGATACAGAAACCTTGGACACCAAATGAACATCTCAGAAGACCAATTAAGTGAAGCTTATTTAGCTTTAGCTGAACAATGGTATAAACCTGATACCGAAAAAGTGAATGATGTATTCCCATATTATTCAGAACTCGCTAAACGTGCCTGCGTACAAGTATATAACCATTTAGTCCTTAATGTTAGAAATAATGGTAAAGCTAACTCAATAAAATATGCCTTTAAAACCTTCTCCATCACAGATACATTCAAATTTTAAAAACTTTATTGAAAATAATTCAACTTTTTACTCGAGGGGCTCTATAAGATTATATATATAACATTAAAAACAATAAAGATTATGACACAAAAAGAAATTAATTTAGAAAAGATTGTAGATATTTATAAGAAAATGAATATAACACCCGACAGCATCTATTATGATTTGAAAAATGAGAAAATTATAGTAAATTATTACTCACCTATAAATGGTAGATTAAATTCTGTATATAATATATTTAAACCGGTGAAATTAAATACAAATAAAGGGTTAAAAAAAAATGATAAGTGGTTCAAAAAAACAATATAAAAGTTATGAAAAAGAAAAGTAAATATGTTGGTGTGAGCTGGCACGAAAAATGGTCCAAGTGGCAAGTAACAGCGTTCAACGGTATATCAAACGAATATGTTGGAGCGTTCAAAAATGAAAAGATGGCAAGAAAATCTTATTTAAAAGCTATCAATTTAATTAAAAAAAAATAATAATAATATGAAGAAAAAAATAATAATTTTTTACAGTATAATGATACCATTTTTAATTTTGGTGAGTTATTTAATAACTTGTTTATAAATTAAATCAATTTAATTAAAAAATAATAATAATATGAAGAAAAAAACAACCGCATTTTATGCAGAAGAAAACCTAATAGATGATATTAGAACCTATTGTGCTTATAGTAAAACACCTTTTAGTGAGGTAGTTAATACAGCTTTGATACAATGGTACAATATCAACAACACTTTAATTGAAAAATCAATTAAACAAAGTAAAGAACTTGATGAACTAATCAATTCTTATAAAAATAAAACAAAATAATTATGGAACTAAATGTAGAGTATAAAGTAAAAATAGAAGACTATTACCTATTCACATATAATGTTGATGGAATGGAAGAAATGATGGTAGTGAAGGATATACACGACAATAGATACGAACTCACTTTATCCATAGCTTCTGGTGGTAGTCCACTACTTAAAGATAAAATGAAGATGAATATAGAAAAAGCATCTAATCTTGGTTTGGATATTCTATCAGCAATTTTAAAAAATGATCCAACGATAGATGAAGAATAAATATGATGAAGAATGGTTAAGACGTGAAGAATGGCTAAGATGTTTAGATAGTGATTTCTTAGAGAAAATGATAGATGGATTTCTTACTGAAGTTGAAAATAATATAATCAAAAATGAATTAAGAAAAAGAAAATTAAAAAAATTAATGTTATGAAAAAAGAAAAAAAAATTGATGAATGGTGGGATAAACCATTTAGTAAAGAAGAAGCAGATGCTTATCACGCACCTAAAAAAGAAGGTTTGATAGACGAACATAAGCAAAGAAAGATAATGCTTAAGGAGAAGGCTGATGAGTTCTGGTCTGATTGTGGTGAGAAGGAAGCTGATGATATTGAATATATACTTGACGACAAAAATGATTTCTTTAATTAGGTGTATGAATAAATTAGATATAATATCAGAAGATAAGAAATTCTATATTCATAAAGATATGTATACACCTGAAGCCGTAGAATATGATTTGAATAAACTACACAACTTTCTACTCGTAAATAAATTTACAGGACATTACTTCACACTAAATAATTTAATAGAATCTAATGGAGGAAGAAAGACAGAGAACTTTGATGTCAATCCAAATGTTATATTTTTAGATTTAGATTTTCATAATGGAAAAGATACAGCAAACTTCAAAACAGAGTATAAAAACTTCAACGCTACAAAAACATTAGAAGAAAATATTGAGCAGTTCAAAGTAGATTTTTCAAAGTATGCTTATATTTCAGCCAACAGCAAATCAGGACAAGGACTTAGATTTATATGTATAGTTCTATATAATACAGCAGACGGTGAAATAGATAGACTCACGATGAAAGAACGACACAGAAGCAACTACGACTTGGTGCTACAGAAGTTAGAAGAAGTCACAGGACTTAAAACAATTGATAAGTCCATGAGAAAAAACGTAACGCAAGGTACAAATTTATGTAGAAAAAAAGATAGTATAGTTTATACAAACCCCTTCGTGTTTAATAATACCCAAGTGTTCAACCATAGAATAATTAAAGATGAACTTTCAAACGTTTCCACCAGAGAGTATACAAGCACCGAGGTGATGGTTTTGAACGCAGATATAATGTCACAAGTAAATTATAAGAAACTCTCGGAGAGCCACGCCCTGACAGCCTCACTACAAAGCAGAGAACACTGCGTTAGTTTATTGATGGCGCTTTCAGGTGTGAAGGATTTGAAAGTGATAAAAATGTTTTACACACTATTCAAAAGCAACTACAAAGGTAAGAGTATACCACTTCAAAGTTTAGAAGCATTCACAAATTACATCAGTGTTGATAAACGACACTGGCTTCCAATACCATTAGAGGATGTCTTATTGAACTACGGCATCGGCTTAGATTTTTCAAAAAAAGAAACAGATGTGTTTGGAAGGAAATATGATAAGATTGTAAAATTTAAGAACTACATTGGAGAATATCAAAAATCAATAGATGATATGCTTTTAGATAAACTGACAAAGAAAATAGACAGAATAGTAATCAAAGCTCCAACAGGCTCAGGAAAAACAACAGCAATTTTAAAAGCAATGAATAAAGTTAAAGGCTTGAAACTTTTTGTTACACCAACTAATACATTAGCAGACCAAACGGTAGCAAACGCTAAAAAGAACAAAATAAAAGTGGCGAGTTTCTTTAATGGAAATTATGAATATGAACTTTTAATTGGTGACGCAATAATCATTACAAATTTGAGTAATCTAAAAAAACTTTCAAAATTGAAAATTAGAATGAAAGTATCCGTTTTTGATGAGTGTCAAAATATAGTGAACTATTCAATCTTCTCTGAAGAACAATGGAACTTTCCACAAACAGATAAACAAATATATCTTTCAGCAACACCAGAACAATTACTAACTGGACTATCAGATATGTATTATTTCAACTTCAAGAAATTAAAAACAAAGAAGAAGAACATCAACTTAGTCCCGTGTAAATCGGTAAATAGCGTTTGGAATACACTTGATAAAATGTTGAACGGTATTAAAGATACTGATAAAATAATGGTATTCATTAATAGTAAAGATAAAGCTGAACGAATTAAAAAGATGTATCCAAAGTTCAAGTTTCAATTAATCAATTCTAAAAATAAAAACGCTGACTATAAAAAATTGATGTCAGACGAAAAACTGATAAACAATATAATCGCAACCTCACTGATAAATGATGGAGTGAACATTAAAAATGAAAAATGGGACAAAGTGATTATAGTGGATAACCACACACAATCATTTTTAGAAACTTATCAGTTCACTTCAAGATTTAGAATTGCTAACCCAGATATATACTACATATTTAGATACGCTAACAACGGTGATGACGCACGTTCAAATAGAATAGATTTTGATGATATAGAATATATGTATAGAAAGGAACGGAAAGATTTGATTGACGTTACAGAAAATATTAATGCTAATTTTGTCGACTCAACTGACGGGAAACATATGATAAAACTTGGACATATTTATTATGATGAAAAAGACAACTGCTATAAAACAAATAAGAATAGAATAAAACGTGATATACACCAAGGTATAATGGAGGACGTTAGAAATAATTATAAATCATTCATTCTACATCTTAGCTACTTCTTTAATATAAAACTGAAAGCATTTCAAACAGACGAAGGTAACTATAAAGTCAACACCAACAAAGAAGTCTTAGCATTCTTTATTGAGAATAGATACCACGTCCTAGGAAACATAGAGATTAGCACCCTGTTTGATGACAGCGTCGAAATTAACGATTACATACTACGGAACAAAAGCAGACTTTCTATGCTTGTAGACAGATATAATGAGTTGGAGGATGTTTATGAATATACAGCAGAAAAATATAAAACTGATTTTTATGATATAATTAATAAACCTGAATCTTACTACACTAAAAGTTTAAACCTACTCGCAGCAAAAGTTTCATTAGATAAATTGGAAGTCCAATTGAAAGCTCCAGATAAAATGATTAAATATAATCTGGAACTAATTAAAAAAATAATAAACGGAACAGACATTTATAGAAAAAGTAAAGTGGCAGACTGGATTAAATTTGATGACTTCTTAGAAACATATAAAAAAAATAAACAGACACATTACAAAAGTGATTTTGAATTGAGAAAAGTAATTACAAAAGTTCTTGGATTTTCAGTCAATCGAACCAAAGATGAAAACAGAAAAAACATTTATGAAATCAAACTCCAAAAGAAGAAATAGCCGTTTGAAAAATCTTAAACGGCTTGTCTCAAAAAACGACGATGCTTTTTTTTTTTTGTATAAGGGAAACATAAAAAGCAAGTGCGTTTTTTGAGACAGATTTTATAACACTTTTGAACAATGGAAACAAGTACCACCAATAGCCCACTACACTATTATACTACTGGATGTGAATTATTCACATAGGGGCCACAAAAAATATCAAAGTCCTAAAAAAAGTTAAGTGACGAAATCACGTGTAACCGATGAAAGCGCAATTCACTGATACATAAGTATATAACATATCTATGTAATATACATATATTTGATAATCAATTAGTTAAGATTTCAAAAATCAACGTATTTTGACTGATTTGATATAAAAAAAGCGTTATTTCTTATAAAAATCACTACTTTTTTCAATAAATTATAAAATTGAATTTTTTTAAAAATTACTATAAAAAAAAGCAAGTGCGTTTTTTGAGACAAATTTGGTAGGGTAGAAAAAAAAGCAAGTGCGTTTTTTGAGACAAATAAATTGTATATATGTTTTTATTCGAGGAGGGCGGACTTATTTTATATATACTACTATAATGTTACCGTTGAAAAAATCAGACTAATCAATCACTATTAAAAAAAAATATGAATATAGAATAAGATTGAAGGCTAAGGAAAAAGAACATATTAGAAAAAGTAAAAATGACTTTACCAACATTGGTAAAGTCATACCAACTGATACTCAAACTAATACTGATGATGATTTCTGGGGAATAGAACCAACTGAAACTAAAATAGAACCTATCACAAAAAAGAATACAATATAAATGGGCGGATTAAAAATGGGAGTTAGACTTCAAAAAACTAAGAAGGCTGAGTTCTTAATTGAAGCAGAAAAAAACCACGGCATCATTAATGAAACATTAAGTAAAGTTGGAGTTTCAAAACACTATTACTATATGTGGATTAAAAATGACCCAGAGTTCGCAGAATCTGTTGGTGAATTAGCTGGTAAAACCAAAGACTTTGTAGAATCACAATTATTTAAACTAATAAAGGGTGGTGATAGAACAAGTTGTATATTCTGGTTAAAGTGTCATGGAGGTTATATTGAAACTCAACATATTAAACAAGAAACAACTTTTACAGAACCATTAAGAATTAACGTAATCGCACCTTCAATAGAACCCTTGAAAATTGAAGGTGAAGAACAAAAGAAATTGAATGAGTAGAAAAATGATAGATTTAAATATGTCAAAAATATCACCTAAATTAATTGATGTTGAGAATAATAGGATACCTACTAATGATAAGATTGATAGGCACCAATCTCCTACCAAAAATAAGATTTGTTATGGTGTTTTTGTTAAGTTTGGTTCTTTTGATGATAAGTGGAAGGGTGGTAGATTTCCAACACAATTATTTACTAACATTAATGATGAAAAATATAAATATGTAATAAAAATAAAATAATATAAATATGAAAATTAAAACAGATGATGTATTAAAAGATTTAACAACTTATGAAGATTACGAATTCAATACTATATTCTGTGATCCACCTTATCAACTTGGTAGTCAATGGACTATTGATACTGATGGTTCATATCAAATTAAAGGTAAGCCACAAGATTTTATGAATAAATGGGGTGCGCTTGATGGACCAGCATTAGATACTTTCTTTAAGGAAAGTTTTAGAGTTATGAAATATGGTGGATACTTATTGATGTTCGGTATGGATCGTCAGTTAGGACCTCTACATTATTATGCGGTTAAAAACGGATTTGAAATTAACCAAAGTTTATATTGGTATTTTGTATCGAATTTTCCAAAGGCAACTGATGCTGGTAAGATGATTGATAAGAGATTGAAGAAGGAGAGGGAAGTGGTAGGTAAGAAAACTGGTGGCGCTTATTCTTGTGAAAATAATGCTGGTTTTAGAGAAGATGAAATAAATAGAAACTATTATAAACACACAAAGCCAACAAGGGGTGAAGGACTTGGTGATGTCACAGCGCCAGCATCAGACCTCGCCAAAGTTTTTGATGGTTACAAATACTCAAAAGCCCCGTTGAAACAGATGGTGGAGACGATTTGTATATTCAGTAAGCCTACCAAGAATAAGAGTGTTCTTGATGATATAATTGAGTGGAGTGAAGGAGTAGATTTATTGAACTATGCTCCTAAGGTTGGTAAGAAGGAAAGGAATAGCCATATTGATTATAATGAAGACGTTGAAAATCAACAACTTAACTTACATCCCACATTGAAGCCCATTAAACTTATAAGTGAAATAGCAAAGTTATTCAAACTACCAGATATAGTTAATCAAAAAGTATATATTCCATTTTCGGGAAGTGGCAGCGAGTGTATAGGATTTCTTGATGCAGAATATAATCATAAGAATATAACAGCTTGTGAAATGAACCCTGAATATGTTGAGATAAGTAAAAAAAGAATAAAACATTTTTATGACGAAAATAAGTCCTAAGTTAATAGATGTTGAGAATAATAGGGTTGAATATATAAGCGATACTGATAAACAAAGTAGAAAAACTACTTATGATAAACAGAATAAGTTTGTATATGGTTATGGTAATAAATTATTCGGTGATACTAATGATGTAATGTTTGATGATAAATTAAAATATACAACAGAGTTCAGGGAAGGTGGTAGATTTCCAACCCAGTTATTCACCAACATAAAAAATGATAGATTTAAATATGTCAAGAATATCACCTAAGTTAATTGATGTTGAGAGTAATAGGGTTGGTGGTGAGTTAGTATCAACACATCCAAATGGTAAAGGTAATACTGGTGATCACGGAATATATGGTGTGTTTCAAAATATAAAAGGTAGTGATGATAGAGTAGGTAGATTTCCAACACAATTATTTACTAACATAAAAAATGAACAATATAAGTATGTCAAATATATCACCTAAATTAATAGATCAAACAGAAGGAATAAGATATACAGGAAGTAAAAAGGAAATTTTACCAAAGATATTAGAACTTACTCAAAAATTGAATATTAAAAACATATTAGATGGATTTGCTGGAACAACAAGAGTAAGTCAAATGTATAAAATGAATGGATATAACGTAGATTCTAATGATTTGGCTCCATTCACTAAAGTTTTTGCTGAATGTTACTTGGTAAACCAAAAACCTGAATCTTATTATAAAGATAAAATTAAATATTTGAATTCATTAAAAGGGGTAAATGGTTGGTACTCAAACATATATGGTGGTATAGTAACAGAAAATGAAAATGGTAATGCTGTACAAACTGATGGTAAAAAAAGACCTTGGCAATTACATAACACAATGAAATTAGATTCTATTAGAAAAGAAATAGAATTAATAAGTGATGATGAAATAGAAAGGTCTGTATTATTAAGTAGCTTAGTGTTAGCGTTAGATAAGGTTGATAATACACTTGGACATCAAGTAGCATACTTAAAAGGTTGGTCAAATAGAAGTTTCAATAAATTAGATTTAAAAATTCCAAAATTAATTATAAATGAGGGCGAATACAATGCAATAAATAAAGATATTTTTGATATAGATAAAAGTTATGATTTAACATATTTAGATCCACCGTATGGTACAAATAATCAAAAAACTAAAACTACAAGAGTTAGATATGCATCTTACTACCACTTATGGTCAACAATCATCAAGAATGATGAACCTGAAGTTTTCGGAGCAGCAAAAAGAAGATATGAATTTTCAAGTGATACAATACCTGGTGCTATATCTGTTTTTGAATCAACAAAATATGATGTTGTTAAAAATTCAATTAATGATTTGATGAAATTAAATTCTAAGTATTTTTTATTTTCATATAATAATAAGAGTAAGATTACTATACCTGATTTAATTGATATATTTAATGAACACAATTTAATAGAAACATTAGCGTTTTCTCATAAAGAAAATGTTATGAAAAGATTGACATCAAATAAAGAGTGGCTGGGTGATCAAACCGAAAATATAGAATATTTATTCTTGATTAAAAAAAAATTAGATAAACTTGGTAATTGAGTTCAAACCACAACCTAAGTTAATAGATGTTGAGAATAATAGGGTAGATATAAAAAATGATAGATTTAAGTATGTCAAAAGAATTAACATTTGAACCTTTACCTATACAATATAAAGTTTGGAATATGTTATTTGATGATGTAACAACACAGATACTTTTCGGTGGGGCAGCCAGAGTATCAAAGAGTTATTTACTTGTGGCGTGGGCAACTATATATTGTTTAGCATATCCAAATATACACGGAGCTATATGTAGAAGTAGATTAACTTCATTAAAAAAAACAACACTTCAAACTTTATTTGAATTTTTCAGGCATCAAGATTTAAAAGAAGATAGAGATTTTATATTTAATAGAGGTGATATGATTATAACATTCAATAATGGTTCTAAATTATTCTTTATGGAACTTTACAATAATCCTTCGGACCCCGACTTTGATAGAATTATGAGTATGAGTTTAACATTCGCAGGAGTTGATGAAGTTAGTGAGATTAGTGAGAACGCTATAAATAAGCTTCAGACAAGATTAAGTCATATGTTGATAGAGTATAACTTAAAACCAAAACTATTACTTGTGAGCAACCCCAATAGGGGCTGGCTCTATTCAAAATACTATAAACCATCAGTAGAAGGAACTTTACCAGATTATAGAAAAGTAGTTCTTGGTTTACCTGATGATAATAAGTTTGTATCTAAAGATTATATTAAAAATCTTGAACAATTAGATACAGTTACGGTTCAAAGACTTAGATATGGAAACTGGGACTATTCAGATGATGATTTAGCAATCTTCCAATATGATGATGTCTTACAGATGTTCTATAATGAGGTAGTTGGTGGTGAGAAGTTTTTAACTTGCGATGTAGCTAATATAGGAAAAGACAACACGGTGATAGGCATTTGGAATGGACTGGAATGTTTTAATATATACACATATACTTCGACCGACACACCACAAGTGATTAGAATAATTAAAGAAAAAATGAAGACATTTAACATAAAGATTAAGAATGTTGTTATTGATGCTGATGGTTTAGGAATAGGAGTTGCTGATCATTTAAAAGGTTGTGTTCCATTTAAAGGTGGTTCAAGTGCTTTGAATAAGGCGAACTATTTGAACTTAAGAAGTCAATGCTATTTTAAATTAGCAGAATTAGTTAGAGACATTAAAGTTGTTGATAAGAATAAAGATGAAATTATTCAGGAGTTACAAGCGCATAGAATAAAGAACCCAGATAATGATGGTAAGACGCAGGTTGAATCAAAAGATTTAATCAAGGAGAGAATAGGTAGAAGTCCTGATTACTCTGATATGCTAATGATGCGTATGTATTATGAAATTAAAAAAGCAAGACAAAAAACATTTGTATATTAAAAAATGATAGATATAAGTATGTCAAGAATATCACCTAAGTTAATTGATGTTGAAAATAATAGAATTGAAACTGATGATAAACTCAAAGAACAGGAACGAGGCGATCATGTGAATGTTCGTGGTACACCAAAAGAGGGAACATACACACCACATAAAAACGGTAGATTTCCAACACAATTATTTACTAATATAAAAAATGATAAATTTAAATATGTCAAAAATATCACCTAAGTTGATTGATGTTGAAAATAATAGAATTGAAACTGATGATAATTTATTCAGGAAAGTTAGTCAATATGATATAG
>Ga0207997_1000770_pt1 | contig 16429 bp, 9 predicted proteins | sample AntAceMetag02UKN_FD_184777 | JGI IMG/M metagenome (GOLD analysis project Ga0207997, IMG submission 184777) | Saline lake microbial communities from Ace Lake, Antarctica - Antarctic Ace Lake Metagenome 02UKN (SPAdes) (version 2) | ecosystem: Environmental > Aquatic > Non-marine Saline and Alkaline...
TGATGGATATTCAATGTCTTGTCTGTTCCTTTCTTTCCACATATTAGACATATATAACTTTGCCTGATCTTTATATCTCTCTTCCATCTGTCCTTCGTTGGCACTCTTCACCTCCAAGGTATTAGTTTTTAATGAACTTGAGTTTAATAACTCAATATAGTTGAGAACTACCCTTCGGATATTGTTCTTGCTCTGGACTACCCCCATAGACAAAAACAACTCATAAGCCCTCAACTAAATTCAATCATCAAAGAACTCAACAGAGAAGATACTGGGGCGAAACCATCAAACGTCAATACCCCCTCTGTTAAATTATCTTCTAACTCTTATCTTTGTGTCATGTTATGATTATGTTATAATAAATTAGTCTTAGATGTTATGTTGATCGTATCTATAAGGCTTGAAGGGAGTGTATGTCCACTCCCATTCTCTTTAAAACTATTTACCTTCTATCCTACTATCCAATTCTAATGTCTTTAATATGCTCCAGTATATAATCTGTGAAGTACTATAAACTGTCATTATCTTTGCCACATACCCTTCCCAACTGAAGTTGTTTTCTACCAATTCAAAGACTGAGGCTATAATAAAACAAATGGCAAGGACTAACACCCCCATTTGTTCCTTTGTTAATATTACCCATCTCTTTAACAGAGAGAGTATAAAAGGTACTATTGCTCCTGCAATAAGTGTACCTAGATCTAAATTATCCATAACTTGTTTATTAAAAATTTAATTATGTAACTGTTTTAACAGGCTTTAATTTTACTTCTTCTTTTTTCTTAGGAAGTAATGTCTCTAACAACTTTTGTAACCAATTCTTGTCTGCCTCTTTTTTATATATTGCTTGTAATTTGACTGCATCCTGATACATACCTTGATACTTTCTGTACTCATCAGCCTTTGTAAGTAGTAATGCTTGATCCTTATACTTTTGTTCCCATTTAATTATGTTTTCTTTTAACACTACAATATTCTTACCTAATGTTTCTACAGACTTTTTCAACACAACTATCTCTGCTTTTAATTCTTTTATCATAATAGGATCTTCCTGTTCAATTAAACTAGGTGGAGTAATTACCTTACTCCTATCTAACTTTCTACCATAACAAGCTGTAGCATCAAACTTCCAATGAGGTTGCCAATCATCCCAGCTTTTAAGATTTGGTAACCTACTATTTTCATTGTATATCAATTCCTTTAACAATTCATGGTAGCTTCTGTACTGTGCATCTGTAGGGGCTACCAAATGATTCATTCCTATAACCGAAATGCCTATAAGATACCAGTTACCACTATTCTTATTCCATCCCCTATAAGACTTACTATTAGGAGTGTGTGCCCTTACTGATCCTATATCTCCAATTTGGTAAACAATAGCGTACCCATTTTTCTCTTGTGAAGAGATAATAAAATTGTAACCTATACCTCCCCACCCTCTACCATTCATATGGATGTGTCTAACGACCTCTACTTCATTACCTGCATTTCCTGTGGGATGTGTTACTGTGTGGTGTCCTGCAATTCCTACAACGCCTGAGAGCTTCCTATACCCTCTCCAGTCTCTTGCTCCTTTAGCATCTGATCTAAGGTTTACCCAGCACCCTTTGTTTTTTAATATAGGAACATAGAAATTATTGATTATATTACTCATACCCCCTCCTTAATCATCTTGTCTCTAATCTTCTCATTAAGAAGTTTACCCTTCTTGATCCTCTTTTCTTGCTTGATTACAAATTCTGCTCCATACACTTCTCCTTCTGCTTCTCTCCAGTCTGCTCTCTGTAATGGTGATTTACGTGAAAAGTCTATATCAGTAGATAATTCAACCTCAGCCTCTTTGTACGTTCTAACTCCCTTTCCTGCCATTTTAGTTATTACTAAAGTTATTTACTATCTATTTCTTTAATAATGTATTCTAACTTGGCATCTATACTTGCAAGTCTTTGTAAGACTAAATTTATAGTACTCTCTGTCTGATCACATTGTACCTTTAAATCTCCAATAGCTAATACATTTGAAGTTACTACATTATTAAGTGAAGCCCAGAGCATACCTGCTCCTACTAGAGAAACAATAAAAGGAATTACATATGTTTGAAGAATATTAAGAAGTTTGAGATTCATACTGCCATTAGTTGATTTGAATTTTGTCATTACCTTGTTTATTAGATTTAAAATACATCCAACATTCCATATTTAAGTTTATGTTATATTTTCTTTAGAGTCAATTAAACAATTTGTCTGAAGTAGTTGTTTTAGTATCTCCATACCTCTTCTCCCATGACTCGCTATCTAATTCCCTATACTTCTTATAACCCTTTGGGGAAATATATCTTTCACTATATATTTGTCTTAATACTTCATCACTCATAAGATCATACTTTCTCAATTCCCAGAATAGTGTATTACTACTATTAGAAGGAAGTATCCCTATAGATTGTGTAGCTATCTGGTATACCTGTGCATCACTTGTACCTCTCTTATTAAGATACTCTGCAAGAAATTCTCCACTTACTATCTCATACCTTACAAGTTGTGTAAGATAATCATTAAATTCTGCATCCTCCATTGCCTTTCTTTGAACCTCCATCTTCTCTTCTTTCTCATCATTTGTAAGACTATTTCTGGAAATTACTTTATACGCACTGTTTCCTGAATTTTGAAGTATCTCCTTTTTAAACTCTTTTCTTAGTCTTGTAGCTTCTGCCAATTCTGTGTCATGCCAACCACCTTCAGGTTCTTCACCCTTTTCCATCAAAATATACTTATCTATACTCTCCAACATATACTCATCAGTAGGATTTGCATAAAAGTCCTCTACCAAACTTTTAAGATCCTTACTTTTTGCTTTCTTCCCTTTCTTCTTCTCCCATTCTTCTCTCTCTTGAATACCATAACTACTCAACTCAAACATTCTTTCTATCAATGGAAATTCAAATACAATCTCCTGTGTAGTATTAAATTCTTTATCGTATGTAGAGAAGTTAGTCATTCCCATACTATTAGTAGTCCACTTAAGCATTTCAACAAACCTTGTAGTACCACCTTCATCCCATTTACTTGTATTGATAGCAGTCCTTCCTCTGAAATCATCATACGGATTCCTACCTTGTACATACTGTAACCAATCCCTTGATATACTTAAAAGTGGATTGTCTGCTGTTGCATATGGAACAAATCCTGCAAGTGCCGAACCAAGTTGTTCTATCTTCATACCTTCCCCACTCAAGTATGTTGCCATCTTCCATACTAAATCTCCCATTGCTCCACCAACTTCATCATTAGGTGTCTTAAAGAATAGGAACTTACCAGTTTCTTCATCATAACCAAGAGGAAATGCTGTATACATTGCTTTGTAATACTCTGATAGAAAATCATACGGATTTACCCATATCGTTTTTTCAGGGTCATCTGGATCTGGTATAGGAACTGAAAGGATCTTAGCCCCCAAGAACATAAGAAGTTTAGGTAAAACAACTTGCATCATAGTCTTCATCCAATAACCTGAAGCTGTTTTAGGACTAAAGGCTAAATCAGATTCTGCTTTAGCTGCTTGTATTGCAACATTACTAAATACATACAGGTCATTCATAATTGGTGTAAACTTTCCTCCCTGCATATAATCAGGAGTACCAATATACTTTCTAGTATAGAAAGCAGCCCTTTCTTCCCCAACTTTTTCTTTAAGATACTGGAATCCTGCTACCTTACTGACTACTTCTAGTGTTGCACCGATTCTCATATAAAGATCATACATAGGTACAACTGTTTTGTTAATAATAGGGATTCTTAAGGATAGATCTCTCAACCATTCTTTCCCACCCTTATACACTACCCTCTTTTTAACAGGGTCAAACCTAAACTTTTCAGTACCAAAATCTATATCTTCATATTTAACACGATCAGATATAATATATAAATCTCTTAACTTCTGCATGATACTATCCACATTACCACCTGAATATTCCCACGACTTCTTCAAACCTTTCAACCATTCCTTCCTAAAGGCTCTGCCCACACTAGCTGTTCTACTAACTACATTTCTATCATCAAACATTCCTGACAAAGCAGCTATAGACCTAGCACTTTTCTTATAGTCCTTAATAGGATTACTCCATAATGCAAATGATGGCTTGTAAGAAGTTACAAGAGGTTTAAAAATACTATTAACTAATCTGATAGGTGTCAATACAATCTTTGCTATATCCCAACCGATACCACCCATTTTAATATCAAACATACCAACTATATATTTATCCATATAATAAGCAGATTTCTTTCCATCCTCTAATAACTCTAGCATTACAGCCCCTTTCCTTTCTAATTTAGCATTGTGTTCAAAGGCGACTATTCTCCCATTCTCATCTTTAATTGCTTTTGCCTTAATAACTTCACTTGGGAAACTCTCTTGAAATGTTTCAATAACATTCTTCTTTGCACCGTTCCTTGCAGTTAAGTTCATTAAACTAATAGACTTCAACATTTGACTTGCAAGAGGATTTTCAACACCTTTTGTAGTACCTGTAGCCTGAATGATTCCTGCTGTTATATAGTTACTATCAATGTAATTGACTACTGCGAATGGGGTATAAGTATTCTTATTTACTGTTGCTATTTCCTCAAAGAACTTTTTACTATAAACTCCTTCTTTATAACCCTTTTCAACAAGAGCGAAGTTATACTTTCTAAACCAATCCAATCTATCTTTTAGTACATCCCATTTAGCAGTACCGAGTTGTTCTTTCATATGGTCATATGTTTCTTTGGCATAATCATATATAAGTCCCTCTGGATTAGCTAAATCTATTCTATCTCCAAGATTCCTTTCCAATACCATAATCACACCTATATCTTCTACTTCTATTCCTGCATCACTAATAGGTTCAAAAAGCTCTCTCTGTATATCTTCTAAATACTTGACCCCATCATTACCTTTAAACTTTAGATCTCCAAATAACTTTTCTGTTTCTTCAAGTTTAGAAAGTTCTATTCCACCAGCTATCCACTCTTTTCTAAGTTTCATTAGGTATGGGGCAAAATCATCCTGAACACCCATTCGTATTGCCGAAGTAACCGTTCTCCAATTTCTTTGTTTTCTATATGCTTCTGTTTCTTCATCAAAGGACATTCTCTTTCCTTGTGCCTCATACTGTGACTCCTTCATTCTCTCAACCCTCTTAGCTATATAATCACCTTCTTTAAGGGAATCGTATATGGCAAACAATTCTTTTTTTACTTCTGGCTTTCTCTTAAGATACTCTATGAATCCTTCATAGAACTGTGGAGCTGTCTTCTCAAGGAGTTGCCTATTATTTAGAAGTACACTTATAGCTTCTGCATATAACTCCTCAGCTTTATATCTATAACTCTTATACTTTTTAGTAGCTGTAGCCTCATCAAATGGATTCCATATTTGAGTTAAAGTCTTAAGTTCTTTCCTTATCTCTGTATTAGATAAATCTCTAAACTCTTTCTCTGTATATTTCGTTAGGTTGCCAATTCTTCCAAGTATGTTACCTCTTTTTAATGTCATGTTCTTTGTACCACCATACCAGTCAAATAGATGTCCTATTTCATGTGCAAGTACCTTCTCTATCATTTTCACCCTATCTTTAATCTCTTCTGTTGTTTCTGGGAGTCGTGTTTCTTTACCATTTTCATCCATTACTATCTCTCCCTTTGGAGCAAATAATTCTCTAAGTATTCTTATTCTTGAGTCCATTTCTCCTGTTGGTGTGAAGTCTCCAACTTTACCTGTTTTCCTAAAACTCTTTTGTAACTTTACATTCACTCTCAATTCATTTGCCATTGAAAGAAGCTCTGGTAGTTTTACCTCTATATCTGATTCAATCATATCTACTCTGTATTTAATAGCACTAGAACTTAACCGATCTATCTTCTCTAAAATATAATCATAATATGCACTTTTCTGGTTGTTATCACTTGTGCCATATTTATTGTAATATTCACTTATTCTAAACCCTTTTAAATCAGCATTATCAGGAATAACCCCATTCTTTAGTATATATGCTTTCTCTTTTTCCCATTCTTCTAAAGTACCCTCACTTGATAGATTGTATATCTCTGTAAGTTCTGCATCTGTAAAACTAATAAGTTTATTGCTACTCTTGGAATATATAAATTCTGAACCAACAAAGAATGGATCATCTATATCAAAATCGGATTCATATTCAACTATTAAATCTTTTGCCTCAACTTCTTTAGAAACAACCTTTACACCTGAATAAGAATTTGCACTATTAAAATCTGTTGTAACAAAATCACCGTTTTTTATCTTGGAACTTTTTACACTCCTATTAACAGAATCAATACCTCTGTAAATAGTTACACTTAACTTTGGGTCTATACCTAAATCAGAAATTCTTTTACTCTCTTTTGTAGTACCATATTTTCTTAATATTGGAGTATATTCATTGTACTGTGTAGCACTACCTCTAAAGTGACTTATAAATTCTTCTGCATTATCAAAATCTCTTGCTATCCTTAAAAAGCTTCCCCAATCTTTTCTGTTACTTATTTTCTCTGCTACTGTTTTATAGTTTACTAATTCATCCAGTCTAAATGCTTCTACTGCTTCTGAATGTTCAGGTTTAATATCTACCTTCCACCATGCCATATCTTGTTTATCAGTTACCTTCTTTGCTTTATATTGATTCTTAAGATACTTTCCTAGAGTTCCTTCATAAAACTTATAAATAGGATTGGAGGTATCAACTTTAGGACTGAGACTAAATGTTTCTTTGTAACCTCTCTCCTTAATAAATGCTAATATTTTTTTATTTTCATGCATACCTTTATATTTCCAAGTCCTTGAAGTCCCCAAATCATTTAAGTATCCAATTTTAATCAAGTATTGATACATCTTCTCATCATTTGTAAGTTCTAATTCAGCAGAGTGAAATGATACTGCTTCAAATTCTCCATCTTTTAATACTTCCGTAATTACAAAATCTTCCTGTCCCTGTGCAGGATCTCCTTTTGAAATAGTACTACCTTCCTTTAAATCACTTACTTCCAACTTCTCCGTATAGTTGTCAAACTTTTTGTCATAATAACTTCTTCCTTTAAACCAGTTAGCATGAGAACCAAGTCCTTCTACCAACATTCCTGTATCTCCTGTAGGGAATAACAAGTTTTCCATTCTATCAAGACTCGCTCGTCTTATTTCTTCTCTTACCATTCTTAAATGTGCTGTAGGGTCTTTGTATTGTTCATTTAATTTTCTAAGTTCTCTTAGTCTTGCTCTTTGTCCATCCGTGGACATTTCCCTTGATACATCCTCAATTTCTCTATCCACTCCTCCTTTTTGATACAAATCACTCTGCACCTCTATTACTCTTCTAGTTTTAAGATCACTCATTTCCTCGGTTCTAGTATGTCCAAAGTATCTATTAGAAGGTTTACCTATTCCATCAAAAGTTCCTTCACTTACAAGAAAATTGTTAGTATCAGAAAAATGTGTTTGTCCTGCTCTTGTTACAATAGGACTTGCATATATATTTTCGTTGTATTCCTCAATATTCCCTCTTGAGTCATTAGGTAATCTAACAAATGGGTATCTATTACTAGCAAGAGTAGCTCTCTCTAATGGTAACAATTCTGTTAATACCTTTTGCTCAAAAGAATCTACATCTATCTTATCAGGGAATTTCTTTAATACATCATTGATAATATCTTTCTCTACCTTCTTAATATCTTGTTGTTTTGTTAAATCAGTAATAAACTGTTTCTTAACTGTAGTTTTTCCTTTTAACTTCTTAAGTATTTTAGTAGTTAATCTTTTAACTTCTTTAATTACTTCCATTCTGTATACTGTATCTGTTCTCATACCTGCACCTTGTATTGAAGTGATAAACTTATTAAAGTTTTTAACCTGACTGGCTTCTAGTCTCTTTTGTCTTTCAAGTAATCTTCCTGAAAGTAATGCCTTATAGAAATCCTGAACACTATCAATATGATCCATTGTTCTAAACCACCTATCTATAAACACATCTACCATCTTCTTCATCTTTCCTATGAATGTTGTAGGTTGATTGTTTATATAAGGAATGATATTCTCTGCCAACCATTCCTCTGCCATTGCATCTATATTACTAGAATCCATACCACCTCTAAACAAACCCTGCTGAGAATCATAAATCTTACTCCAGTCTTTAATCTTTTCAGTCTTGAATAAACCTACAGTCCACCCAAACGATCTATACTCTAATATTCCATCAAATCCAAGTGAAGCTAAAAACTCTGTAGTCTGCTTTTTACCACCTAACATACTAGATAACTTGTCATAAAGTACATCCATACTAGGAGAACTATCTATTAAATCCCTGTACTCTTGTTCCTGAATTGGTCTTAATTTTCTATCATCAAAGTTTCTATAATCTATTCCTGTTTCATCATGCCATTTCTTCATTAACCCATCTAATATAATCATTCTTTGTGAATCATCTTTCCATCTTCCATCTCTAGTTTTATCTTGATTCCATTGCTCTTCTTTTTCAAATTGAACTTCTGATTCAGTACCCATTCTTAACATCATAGAAGGATTTATGTCTACACCTGCTTCATATACTTTTGTATTATTACTTCCGAATTGTGATTGTGCAAAACCTTTTGCATACTTTTCGCTTTGTGTTAGATACACCATAAATTGATCCAATCTATTTCCTTCTCCTGTATTAACCTTATCCAGACTCAACCCATCAACTATCTCTTTATTAGTACCATGATACAGTTTCATGTACCTATACTTCTCTGCTGTTGTTTTTGTATTAAATTCTTTCTTTAATACATCATCCCCTACTACCCTTCTAACTTCTTTTATCAGTAATGCCTTCTCTCTAGGCGTTAAGAACATATCCAATGCTTCGTGTACTGCTTCATGGTAGAAGGTTGTACCTTTACTTATTCCACTTCTTATACTAATCCATCTATTGAAATATTTACCAAGTGCTTTCTGTCTATCAGGAGTAAGTATTTGTGAAAGTATTTCTACATTCTCATTCCCAAGTATTCTTCTACTCTCACTCTTCATTTCCTCTAGTGTCCTGTTGTTTAACTTCGCACTATCTAAAACTTGCCTACCATACTCATTTACTCTAAATGGTAAATCAGAGTAGTCTAACGGATCTCCTTCTGTTGGGGTTGTAGTAGTTTCAGAAAACAGTTTATCTAAATTGTATTTGAATATTCTTCCATCTGCCAATTCAATCCCTACAAACTTTCTACCTAGTTTCTTTCCATCTAAATAACCACCTGTACTAAAAGATCCTTCAAAATCACCCAATGTTTGTCCATGCTTACTACTAGCAAAAGCTTCTATTCCTTCCTCTAAAAAAGGTCTAACAACATCCTGTGCCATTTTATATACATCTTCATCACTCAGCTTCTTAGACAATTCAATTCCTTTAGTAATATGTGCAGGTCTTCCATCCTTCTCAACTTTCTTAGCGACCTTAGGCTTCTTTGTTTTCTTTTCCTTCCCTACCTCTTTCTCCTGTTTCTTAATCCCTCTTAGTATTTCAATTTCTTTCTCCCCATCCAAAAGCATCTGATGTATTCTATTATATCCATCCTGTATCTCGCCACTAGAACTTACAATAGGACTTGTCTTGAATGCTTCTCCTTCAAATTCTCTTACTTTTTTGGTACTCGCTAAGTATTTATCTAAATCTGGATCTAATTTTCTTAACTCACTAATTGTAATAGTTTCTACTTTGTAATCTTCCTCTCTGATCTTGTCTAAAGAGTAATCACTCAACCCTCCTTGATCACTTCCTATCTCTTTAGCCTCCTGTGCAATATCTTTTCCTGTAAAGGTGTCTGAAACAACTTCTTTTTCATACTCCTCTGCCTTACTTTGTGCTTCTTCCAATATTGCCTGATACACTTGCCATGCTTTTGTACCTTCTTGAGGTATTGTTTGATTATAAATAGCATCCATTGCCTGTTGTATTATTTTTCTATCTCTCAATTCTTCTGGAATAAACTCTGGAATTACTGCACCTTCTACTGATATAGTCCTTTCTCCTGCCTCTTCAGTCTCTGTTACTAATTTCTTCCTCGCACCCATATCTACATCAGCCTGTAGCTTCTTTAGAGTGTCTGCAATAGCTCTCTGTTCAGCTTCTGATAGTCCTTCAGTACCCAAATCTTCTTCTGCCTTGTAAGAGGTTGTAGGCTCTACCTTTGAAATGTCTTCTTCTATTATTGTTTTAAAATCACCTTCTCCTGTTCCAATCTTCTCAATATCTAATTCAAGCATTGTTTTCAAGTCCCCTACAGAACTCTTATACGCCTCCATAGTTTCTTCTTCAGTTCTTTGAGAGGCATCTTCTACAATACGCCTCACTCTCCCCTCTTCTACTTCTTTAATCTCTTCCACAGTTTGTACACTCTCAGGAGAAATTGATATTAGATCCAACATGGTACTCATTGCCATTACACTTGCTCCAATTGTTATTATCTCTTCTGGAGTAAATGTAAATTGTGTTTTTCCATCAACTAATTCGTTAGGACTAACAAGCTTCTTTCCGTTTACCAACCCTTCAGTCCACATCTTCTGTACTATTTCTTCACTAAATTCTCCAAGAAAACCGTCCCACCCACCACTTTTCAAAATAGTTTTTATTGTACCTGTACCCATTTCTTTTTCTATTGTTAAACCAAGCATGTTTCTAACATCATCAACACCACCCTTAATAATATCCGACATACCTATTTCAATAAGAGTATTACCATACTGATTAAGAAAAGACTTTCCCCACGCTTCTTTTGCAGGAATACCTTCTGATATTTTGTTAAAATCATCTTCACTCCAATCATACTTATAATCTGGTGTTTGATATTCTATTGACCCTTGTACTACCTTAGGAAGTCCAGTCGTCATTGTTGCTATAGCAGAAGAAGCTAAGGCTCTTGCTCCTTTAGTTAATACTTTAGAACTTCCCAGAGCTATTTCGTCTACTGGAGAAGGAATTGCCATTGCAATAGCTATTTCCATCATTAAAGCTATAGAAGGTACAAAACTACCACCTACCTCGTATCCCATGCCTCCCTGTTCTACTATAGAAGCAAACTCATCTCCTCTCAATTTATCAATTAGTAGTTGTTCTTTAGAATCCAGTTCTTCCCCTGCCTCAAACTTCCTCCATGCTGTTAGTGTTTTATTAGCATCTAATGCCCCTATAATACTTCCTACAATAGGAATATTATCAACTGTTAGACTATCTACAAACCCTTCTAATAAACCCCTATTTTCTGTTATTCCTTTCTTTATATAATTCAAATTATCTATCTGTTCTTGTAATTCTACTGCTCTCTTTCCAAGTAGTTTTTGTTCTTTTTTACTCTCCTCTCCTTCTAATCGTTGTGTAACATTATCTAACTCTAATTTTGTATTAGTAATAAGGTTGTCAGTATTCAAAGCAATATAAGCATAATCATCATCACTCATATCTTTTATAGGATTGGTGAGCTTTAACTTATCTTCTTTTGAAAGAGACTTCTTATATTCTGTATACGCTTCTATTTTATTATTAAATACTTCAGTAGCTGATAAATCTCTATCTTGAACCAACATTCTATCCTCACTACTATAAAACGGTCTATTCATTGCGTATGAGATAGGGTCATCTTGCTTCATCTTCATAAGATCAACTTTACTCAACTCTTTCATTGTAGACTCTCTTACCTTTTGTTGAGCTGTTCTATCTATTTCCGAGATATTTGCATCAGGAACTCCCTGTGCCATCTTATTAAGATTCTTGAAGAAATCCCCCATTTTATCAAAAACACTTCTCTTATCAACGTCTTCATCTCCCCACGATCTACCACCACCACCATCTACATCCCTTCTTTCCAAAGGAATATTTGTTTTAGTTTTTATTTGAGTATCTTCTTCCTCTTTCCTTTCTGTTCTTGCCTTTTGTGAGACAGTAGGGGCTTGATAAGAATCTACACCCCATGCATCACTAAAAGAAGAACTACCAGAAGCTTGCTGTCTTTTCTCTTCTTCATCCTCTTCATCTTTTCTGTATGGATTTACACCCCATGCATCTTTAAAGCTCGCCATTATTATTTAGTCTTAATTTAACCGAATATGCTCTTCCAAGTACTACTTATCCAGTCTCCAGCCTTTTCAAATATATTTTTACTACTGCCACCAGAAGTTACTGATGAACTACTACTAGAAGAAGTTGTTGTAGTCTTCTCTGCTACAGGATAATATTCTGAATACATATCATCAAAATCAGCTACATCAAATGCAGAACCCCATGTTGTTCTATAGTAATTCCATTGATCTGTTGTTAGAGTTCCTCCATTTGCATTTGCATCGGAAATAATCTGTGAGGACATTGCACTCTTTGACGTTCTATCTGTAGTAGTTTGAGACGGTTTAGGAGTAGCTTTAGGAGCTCTATATACACTTCCAAGATCCTGATGTTCTACACTTACTGCACCTGTTATTGGGTCTACATATATAATATCTGCAACCATTCTTCCACTTGCATCCTGTCTATTAGTAATAGATTGAATAGTAGATCCTTTAGGTATTTTTATCTTTCCAATAAATCCTGTTGGCAATCCTGCTTGTACTTCTAGTTTGTGTATTGCCAATTGTTCCGTATTACTTAAATCACTCCATTGCATTTGTCCTGTACTAATCATATCTGCATACATTGAGACTTGTACTGAAGCTACCTTCTGTTGTTCTTGTCTTAATGCCAATTTAAAGTCTCTCTCATCTCTTGCTGTTTCAACAAGACTATCATATACAGCCATTCTCTTTGTAAATTCACTATCATACGCTTCCTTTGCAGTATTATAATCCATCTGCTTGAAGTTCATTGTCATACTAATAAAGTTGTATGCACTATTTGCTACATCTGTTAAGTACGAGACATTACTACTTAACCAACTTATCTGTTCTTGTCTATCTGTAGTTGCCTTGTCTATTCTTCCTTCCATTACTCCAAGTCTTACAGCCTTACCTCTTTCAGTTCCTCTCTGTTGTAGTAAGAGATTCTCTTGGTCTCTTATCATCTGTTTATAATCATTGATACTAGACTCAATTGTATCCAGTCCCATATCCACTCTCAATTTCTCAAATGTTTCTGCATACTTTGGAGCTAATGGCATTTCACCTTCCATGCCAAGTGTATCACCTGTAAGAAAACCACTTACTGCTTCTCCTGATGCTTGTCCTGAAAATGGATCATAATCTTTTATCGCATCTAATTCTGCTTGAGATTGATTAAGATAGTCTGCCATCTCTTTTGCATTAGAAGGAGATACAGGAGCTGAAGCTACTGGAGCTACTGCTGTTTTAGTAGCAGGAGCAGGAGCAGAACCTCCTGATAACATTGAAAAATCTAATCTTTGATTAGGTTGTACAGTATAGCGAGAATCAAGTTTATTAGCTGCTCCAACTTGTTTCCAAATAGCAGAACTTGTATAAATATCTCTACTGTAACCTGCATCTTTAAGAGTTTGAGATAAAGAACCTCCCTTTTGAACTATTCCATATGATTGTGCCATATCATTAAAATTACAATTTAACTCCCAAATCCATTCCTTCTTCTACTTATATATTATATTATCATTATCTTAATAACAATGTCATGTAAGTAAGTTGAACTCTTCATCTGCTCTGTTAGAGAAAATTGTATAGTCTACAGAAATATCTGTTGGGGCAAGTTCTAAGTTATTTCCTGAAGATGGATTAAGTCCTTCAAAATCATAAGTTGTTCTAATCAGTTTTAGAATAAGCTGTGTACTTGTAGCATAAAATTCTACTTCGTAATCATTGATTACAAATACCCCTCCAAAAATATACTTAATATCCTCTAAGTCATTAAGACTAATATCAAATTCATTGAATATTCCTGCAAACTCATCATCTACATTAACCCAATATGTAGCCCAACTCCCCCCTGTTTCAGGTTTAGTACTAGCACCTGAAGTATGATTAGCTATACACTTATAGAATCTTATATAATAACCAGCTGGCAGTCCTGTCATAACATTAATATAATCACCCACCACATAAGACGTTGCATCTGCCCAACTTACTGGACTAATTAGTTTCCAATAAGTAGCCCAATTTACTCCGTCATCAGGTTCATCATCAGAAGAAGATATATTGGATTTAATACATTCATAACTAGCTCCACCATTTGTAACAACTTCTTTAATTACATATTGTTTACTAACTATCCAAGCTCCTCTTCCATACCATTGATTCAACCACTCTCTATATATAACGAGAGATATTTGCCAGTCCACTTGAGGAGAAATCATGGGAATATATCCAAGATTATGATCAACAGAAGTTGTAGTTATCTCTACTAAACCTGTATCTCCATTGTGGTAAGTAACTGCAGGTTTAGAAATACTTAATGTTCCTGTTTTATAAACTCTCATACTATCAAAATAAGAATGTCCTTTCTTCTGATAATCATGATCCCCTACTCCTACAGTAAACTTAGGAATATCTTTTTGAACATTTGGTGGAATTGACTCAGGTACAGATAACATAGAAGTAACCATAGGATAGAACCATGTTGCCGCATAGTCATCATAACTATAAGGTAAAGCATAAAAATTACTAATAAAACTACCAATCGCTACATTACCATTAAATTGATTCACTTTAGGATAAGAACTCCTTGCGTTTCCCATAGCTTTCTCTCTATTTACTGTTCTGGTATATGTGATTTCTGCTCTCCCACTTCCACCTTCACCACCTTGTCTATTAGTAGAGTAAGAAGTACTCATATTAGAACCACCCCCACCCCCACCACCTGCTGAAGACCCATCCCATCCATCATATGATGCAGGAAAACCCATCGCACCATTTCCACCACTTAAAGATGTTCCCAATCCACCTGGATCCGGCCAGGAATTTCCCAAAGCGTTTCCACCATTTCCTGTAGTACCTGCTCCTCCACCTCCTTCAGCACCTGTATCATAACCACTTCCGTCTTGGTGATACACACCACCATTTCCTCCTTTATAAACTGTAGTACCAACACCTCCTGTAGTAGAACCAGTACCTCCTGCTCCTCCGTTTTCATAAGACTGTCCTGCCTGTCCACCCTTTGCAACTACTTGTGTAGACTCAAAGGTACTGCTTTGACCACCTCCACCACTTCCACTAATTCCACCTGCTCCACCATCTCCAACAACAACTGTGTAAGTATTCCCTGCTGTTACATTAACAACTTTTTGTACAAACTGTCCACCTGCTCCTCCACCACCTCCTCCTTCAGTATAATTGGTAGCAATACCACTTCCTCCACCACCTCCACCCCAAAGTTTTACAGTAGCTTGAGTTACACCATCAGGGCATAACCATTCTCTAGTACCAATAGCACTATAAGTATCAGTATCGGTATTAACAGACTGAGTAGGTAATTCAACCATTAGTTTAAATTCAGGAGTATATGTCAAACCATGAAGAAAATCACCATCAGTAGTTCTACGAATTGCTCTTACTCTCCCTTGTAATCCATATGTAGAATCAAAAGCCATATCTACTGGATCTCCTGTTCTTACATCGTATCCCTTCCTAATAATCTTAATTTTTGGTATTAAGTTACTCATCCCAAGCCTCCTTTGATGGATCTATATAAATATTATATTTATAATCAATATCTTGAGCATCCCAACTCACCTCAGGACTAAAATTATAGAAAGCTAAAATAGTTTCATTCTCTCCCTGAATTGTTCCAGTACGAATTGTTGCACCATCTCCATCTAAATTATGAGGAAAAGGTTTCCAGTATGTATCATCTTCACCCTTTGCATAAGCTTCTACTATAGGAGTATATCCAAGATTGTGAACAATAATTACATAGGCATAAGAAGAAGTAGTACGAGCAGGAAATTCTAAAACTCCTATAATGACACTACTTTTCTTTAACTGATTTCTTAAACTGTTAATAGTAAACTTGTCCTCAGAAGCAGTTAATACATCCTCACCTTCTCTAACTGTCTTAAATACAGGTGTTATCATCACACTTCCTCAAAACCAAGTAATATAACTAAATTACCATCAGAATCATAGAAACGAATTGCTGTATCAGATGTTGCTTCTGTAGCTGTAATACTAATATTTCCCTCCATGTCTACTTGAAATGGAGCATCTTCAAAATCACTTGCACCCATCCACCAACCCCTCTCATCCATTTTCATTGTCTTACTTCCTGCTCCTGCCTCAAAGGTTTTAAAGTACCCTGCTTGAGGTACTGGTATAGAAGAATCTCTCTCTAAGACATTGGCACTATCTCCATCTGGTAATACTATATTGCGAAATCCCATGTTTATTCATCTATTAAAGTTATTTCGTCTATTATTGGACAAGATGAACCCTTAGATCTAAGTTCTAGTTTTATTTCTATACAAAA
>Ga0207997_1000771_pt1 | contig 16420 bp, 36 predicted proteins | sample AntAceMetag02UKN_FD_184777 | JGI IMG/M metagenome (GOLD analysis project Ga0207997, IMG submission 184777) | Saline lake microbial communities from Ace Lake, Antarctica - Antarctic Ace Lake Metagenome 02UKN (SPAdes) (version 2) | ecosystem: Environmental > Aquatic > Non-marine Saline and...
CACATGCAGTCTCGATGTAATTACCCTGTCGGATGTATTCACAGATTAAGTCCTGGAGTTGGGGCGTCAGCTTGGAGGGTTTACCTGGTTTACCGGTGTGCTTTGGTGGGAGTATTTGTTTCGTCTTTTCCATAGTTTAATATTACCTTATTCATCAAAGAATTAAAAGAGCAACAACAACAACCGTTATTGCTTACATATTGTATACATATTGCATGCATATTGTTTACTGCACGGATGTTGTTTAGTTTACTTTACTTTACTATCCTATCCTATAGGGAGCAATTGCTTGCATAATGTTGACATAATGTTAGCATAATGCATACATAATGTATACTGTAAACATATTGTAAACATATTGTATACATAATGCAGACAATAAGTTAACATATTCAGGTGTGAGGTTATCAGTAATTGCATACATTAAGTATACATTACGTAAGCAGTATGTTGACATATTGTATACATAATGTAGACAGTATGTTACCTATAACCCCTTAAAATAAATGTATGACACTTATTGACAAGTATTATTAAAGGTGTTATGCTTCTTGGAAAGGAGGTAAAATATGGAAGTAAACAATCTTAAGTACAGGAAAAGCAAAGTAATAACAATCTCTTTACCCGAAGCGTTGGAATGGAAGTTATCGCAGGTAAGCAAGGCTTCAGGAGTGCCAAAATCGACCTTGATAAGTCGAGCGTTACTCTTGTTAATTAGCGATTTTCTGGCTGTTAACTTCCCCGGTGGTGATGCAGGGCAAGGTCACCGCCTTTCAGACCTTGAGAAGGAATATGCAGAGAGGGAGGTCAGTGATGGCAAGACTTCGTAAAGCTACCGTTGATTACTTTCCTCACGACGCTGATGCTAGCACCAAAAAGACGCTTTCAATCCTGCAGGTCGAATTTGGTAATGACGGCTATGCCTTCTGGTTCAAACTCCTGGAGTTGTTAGCCGCGTCAGAGGGGCATGTTTATAACTACAATAAGCCCGCTCAGTGGAGGTTTCTGTTGACTAAAACCTCTGTCAGTGAGGGGACTGCTAACAGTATACTCACAGCACTCATTGACCTTGGTGCTATTGATGCTGAACTGGCAGGGAAGAAAATTATCTGGTGTCAGCACTTTGTTGATGGGGTGGCTGACGCTTATAAAAGGCGCTCGGTAAGCCTACCACTGCGGCCAGATAACCGCCAGAAGAACATCTTTGAGAAGAATCAAGACTACCTGCACGAGCATCCCGAAGAAGTGCTTTGCTCTACCGGCCATGAGTTTATGACCGCCGAGGAAATAGCAGACGACAACAACGACCTGTGCCGGGGTAATGAAACCTTAGAGGAGCACGCCGAGGCGCTGGAAAAGGCAATGGCAGACAGGGCGAAGGCAAAGGCGGAAGCAGAGGTAAACAAATAGAGTTAGGCCCCAGCCCTGGCGGTAGTAATAAGCCGGGGGGTAAAGCCGGCTAGTCGGTGCCAGGGCCGGGTATCAGAAGGAGGATAAATGAAAGGGGAGCTGTAGCGGCCGGTAAGGAGGGCGGCGACCTCCTCCAGCCTCGCGTCCCCTAATACAATTACTACCACAACAGCCCTGGAATGTCAAGCCTCGTTGCTTAGTTGACATAAGCAGATAGCTTCAAAATAAACATATCAGGCTCAGGATTACCAGCCAGGTTACCAGTTATCAGATATAGTACGAACATAGGGGGGTTGACATACGCTAGTTGCGTGTGGTAAGGTAAGGCTAGAAAAACATTTGAGTAGGAGTTAGTTGTGGAAAGAAAAAATGAAATACTACGTATGAGGCTTGACGGGATGACTTATCAGCAAATAGGGAAAACACTGGGAATATCTAGGCAGCGGGTTCAATATCTAATTTCTCCTCCGCCATACATACGCAAGCTGGTTGTAGATAGGGCGAATGGTAGATGTGAAATATGCGGTATCTTGGTTGGACGGAGTGGGCACATCCACCACGAGGGTACAACCTTTGAGGATTACCAAGATGATGACAACCTAAAGTTACTATGTGTTTCCTGCCATAAGAGGGTACATCAAGCCTTAGAGATGGGAATGAATTATGGCGACTATGAATCAATATGGGGTATAAATAACAGGAGGTAAGGAAAATGAAACAAACAGTAAACTTTAGTGAGTTCTGCGATGCCTTTAGAATCAGGGAAAACAATTTCACATACGAAGGGAAGCGGGCGCTATTCGATTATCTTGAATCATACGAAGATGACACCGGGGACGAGATAGAGCTGGATGTTATCGGGTTATGCTGTGAGTACACAGAGTATGCGGACTTGGCTGAATTCCAGGGGGAGTACAAAGAAGACTACGAAACGATAGAGGACATAGAAAACGCTACCACTGTTATAAAGATAAATGACGAGGCGTTCATTATCCAGAGCTTTTAAACCTTCACCCTGCCCGACTGCCAGCGGGTAGGCATGAGGGCTTAACTCTCAAATAAAATAGAGGAGTAAAGGAAAATGACTACAAAACAACGTGGTGTAATGATTGGAAACATTATTGCTCATCTGCGACTGATGGCAAGTACCGAAAATAAGCAATTTTTGGATGGTGACGTATTCTTATCACTCGCATTTAAGAGCAACACTGAGCTTTTAAGGATTGCTAGATTGTGTGGAGTGGTGAAACGGCGCGCGACTACGAGGAATATATAGAGCGCACTGAAAACTACCATCAAACAAATAAACACTAATAACTATAACAGGAGGTTAGGAAAATGATGGCTTACTGCCCTGATTGTAAGAAGGACCGCCGCCACAGATGGGATGAATATCTTAATAAGTTCATCTGCCTTGTATGTGAACGTAAGAGATACGACAACTTCCCCAGGAAACGAATCACCAAAGCTTGAATACTATAACAGGAGGGCTTAGCCCTCAAATAAAATAGAGGAGTAGGGAAGATGAATGCTAAGATATGGGAGAGGAATGACGTCCAGTTTCCGAGGTTGATTGCTGAGCTTGAGGGCTGTGGAGCGTTTACTGATAAGATGATGATTGCCCTGGCTATCTCGATGGACTTGTCGCAGAATGAGGTTGCAGAACTGATTGATAGAGCGCTTAGTGAATGGGATAAGATTAAATCTTGATTGACTGATAGACAAGAACGGACACCCGCGATTGATGAGCGGACACCGGAGACTTATTAAAGGTAAGAGGAGAAGCAAATGAACTACCAAGAAATCCGAGACTATGCAGAGAGTAATAACGAACCGAATCTGGCTCCTGATGAACTTGACCACGTGGCTATGTGCATGGAGAATATCCAGAGGTGGTACTATGAGGATTACCCATTAGGTAGCTTCCTGTCTGCTGTTGTAAGGAATGACCTTATGAAAGCAGTCTTTCAGGCTGACGATGTGAATATACGAGCATTGAAGTTGTACGCCTGGTTTCTTACGTGGAATCTTCCAGCAGATTGGAGCGAAAAGGCAAAGAGGGGGGAGAAATGAAACAAACGCTATCATTCAAGCAGACACAATGCGGCAAGTGCAAACTGGCAGACATGAAGGCTATCAAGGGGGGGCGCCCCGGGTGCCAGGTATTCAAGGACACCGGACGGTACCCGGCAGTAGAGAACGGCCAGTGCTTAGGACGTAAGCCGAAGGGTAAATAATGAAGATGAACAGGGGGGTATAGCAGGCATGGAAAAGTTTTTTATAGGTTTTTGTGCAGGTGGTATTTTTGAGCTTATCTTAATAGCTATTATTTTATTAGTACAAAGGGGGGATTAAACCAATGTCAGTAATCAAATGTAGTAAATGCGGCAAGCCGGTATCAAACGAGGTCAGTGGAGACCTATACTTGAGAGCGTATATTCTATGCCTCGACTGCGAGGCCGCCAGCCGGGAGTCTATCCTACAACGATTCATCAGGCTACTGAAGCCGAGGAACAAGCCCCTGGTGGCCGACATCATCCGGCAGGTATACGATAACACGTTGACCCAGGGCTTTGAGTTGGGGCGCCAGTGTGAAAGGGCTCATGCTAAGGGAACCGGCGTTATCATGTCGGCCAGGGTAGACAAAGAGCTAGAGGAAATACTAAGGAAAGGGGGAAGCAAACCATGACAGTCGAGATGATACCAGTGGAATCATCTAACATCCAGGGGGTGGGCTACGATGAGGAGGCGGAAACATTATATGTAACATTCAACAGTGGCAGCCGGTACTGCTACAGAGGGGTAAGCAGGGCAATACACGAGGCGTTTATGGAGTCACCATCTAAGGGTAAATTCTTTCATGCCAGTATCAAGGGACGCTTCCCATTCGAGAAGCTAGGAGGTGGTACCGATGCCAGATAGAAAGAGTATCAGGGGGTTAGACCCTGGGCTATACCAGCAGGCTAAGGAGTCCGCGCTGCACACCGGTAAAACCCTGGGGGAATGGCTGAATCAATCAATCAAATCAAAATTAAAGAAGGAGACAAAAGAGAAGTGATACTTGTTATTACTGAGTCGGAAGTTGTGTTCCGCAGATATTTCAGCCGACCATATTTCAGAAGGCTCGCGCCTCCTCTGGCTGAGTCTATCAGGGGCATGGAGGACTGCAAAGTAATGCGGTTTGGCAGATATTGGGAATGTCCTACTTACGCTGACGCTGAAAGGGAGTTTCTGTTTTATTGCCGAACTCACAACAACACAATAATTGACATTAAAGAAACAAAATAGAGGAGGCACAAGGGAAATGATATGTCCACTTAAATTTACTGTGCTGGCAGATAGCGATTTTTCTTACAGCAGTAAAACCACAGAAGCCCACTGCCAATGCGAAAAAGATAACTGTGCGTGGTGGGATGAGGAAGAGGGTCGATGCTGCATCAAGACCCTTTCCCAGCTCAAGATTCAAGGTAGCGTGGACAACCACCCATATTAAAAGGAGGTTATATTTTGATATTCTTATACATAGCAGCAGGAGTCTTAACAACCTTTGTAATCGGGAGCTACATTTACTTCTGGCATAAAGACAACGAACATTTTAACCGGATTATCAATAACATAAACTATCCGGCCGGAAGCAAACACCAGAGTTCTTTTTGCGATGATGCAAGGGATGCCGCTGATACACTGGAACCACCACCAGAAACGTTGTAGCTTGTAAGAGAGGCTTTGTTTAGGTGAATGGAAGAGAAGCTATGGGGGTAAGAGATGACAGGCGAGAATTTAGGTAAAAAGAAATACCAGATAATAGGTGAAAGGAGATATGATGGTGTTTATAGCTTTTATCTTAATGGCATCAGGAGCTTATTTAGTTCGTTATCTTGATTTGTCTGATTGGGGGTTTCTATCACAATGGGAATACTGGGTTGCTTTCACTTTGATGACAACTGCCCTGTTACTGGCTCGTTATGAAGGAAGTAAAACTGGGGCAACGAAGTAGACAGTGATATAGAACTATGAGGGTGAGAAAAAATAGTTGCGAAAGGGTATTGACAATAAGCTGTAAAGATGCTAATGTCATAATATGAAACCTAAAGAGATGAGTATTTTACAAGAGAAGGCAAGGGGAACACACCGGCGGAACGAGGATATTCGCAAACTAGCAAGAGGGGGCTTTAACTTTGCTCAGATTGCTCGCAGGTATTGTTTAACTCGCCAAGCTGTGAGAGCTATCGTTAAGAAATCTTTTGAATAGGCGGCAACTAATGTTAATAGGCAGGCGACATAAACTAGAGTCGGACTCCATGAACATCACCCTGTCCGAGAAGCACAAGTCTAAGAAAGACGGCGGTTCCTACTGGAGAGCGGTAGGGTACTACTCAACACCAGCGGAGGCACTCAAGGGGCTGGTAGATACGGCGGTTAGAGAAACCTCACTCACTGACCTGAAAACTGTGGTAAAGAAACAAGAGGAACTCTATAAACTTATAAGTAAGTTAAAGGTATAGGCTAAAGAAGGAGGCGCCATGACCATTGATGAAGCTATTGAAATCCTAGAGATATTACATGACGGAACAGTTGAGCAAATATATAACGAACGGAAAGATGCCCTTAAAAAGGGCATTGAAGCCCTGAAACAGACCTATATAATCATAAGAGCACCTATACCGGGTGAGGACATAACAGGAGACCCCACCGACGAAGCTATAATCCTTACCACACCGGGAGAATCTACCGACAGCGTAACGCTACAAGGGGGTGAGAACGATGACCCAGGAAAATAACATAGAGACCATTGAAGCCCAGGTTGAGGTAGTAGCTCGTGCAAGAGAAAACGCACAAGAGGCAATAGACGCTAGAGCGTTGGCTCGTTCAGCGTGGGAACAGGAACACTTATCGCTGCAAACCTCAGTAGCTACCACATCGGAGTTGGTGGGGGAAGAAGAGGACAAGCTCCGTGCATTGACCTTGCAGGCATATGAGCAGACAGGAAACAAAACGCCAGCATTGGGGGTATCTGTAAAGATATTCCAGACTTTGGACTATGAACCTAAAGAAGCCCTTAAGTGGGCGATGGCTCATCAGATAGCCCTGAGTTTAGATAAGAAATCCTTTGAGACATTTGCGAAGGCTACACCGTTGGAGTTTGTTACCATTAGTGATGAGCCACGAGTGCAAATTGCTCAAACTCTAGTCGTAAATGCGAGGTAAGCTATGCCAATCTATGAGACAGTAGAAAATACAAGGGAGAAACTAGAGAAGCTACGCAAAACCAATGTCTGTAAAGAGTGTGGCGGGTGGCTGAATATGTTTCTGGACGTTAAAGCCCACGAAGTCTATCTAGCCTGCAACGATTTTCACCGCACACACCACGAGGGGATTATGAGACCGGCCAGCCAATACCAACAAGAGGGCATGGCGGCACTAACAATAGAAGCAAGGAGGGAAACCATGAAAGAAACATTTGGGCAAGACAAAACCAAGGCCTTGGAAAAGTACCAAGGAGTAACGAGCCTTACCCTAGAGGGGGCATCAGAAATCTTAGAAGCTATATGGCCGGGGGCACCGAGGGCAGAGAAGAAACGTGCTGCCATACTCTGCCAGGGATACCAGCTTAACCCGCTGATGAAGCACATCTTCCTGGTTCCATTCAATAAGGGCAAGCCTAATGAATCATGGGCTACAGTCATGGGGATAAGCGCCACCAGGCTTCTCGCCTCCCGTAGCGGAGCCTTTGGCTATGTCGATGACACGCCGAGGGTTATGGGCAATGAAGAGCAGGAGAAAATCTTTGGCTCTGTTGACCTCAAGAATATCTGTGTCGTTGTCAAGGTCAACGACCCCAAGACTGGGGCGGAGGCTCCGGGGTATGGTAAGTGGCCGAAGGCAGCCTTCGTATACGGCGAAGATAAAGGGAACAGCGCCTTCAACATGGCATCTATCCGCGCCGAGAGACAAGCCTTGTCGAGACTAAAGCCGGGTGAGATGCCTACGGCTATCGAGGTTATAGATGAGAAATACACCGGGGCGGGTGACGATGAGAACATAGTCGATGGCACGTTCAAGGATGTTGCGGAACCCACACCAGCGGTCGAGCTACAGGAGCCACCGCTGGCAGCAGAAACGACGGAACCCACACCAGAGCCGGGGCTGGAGACGGCACCCCACGATGAGAGGCCGGTTACTACCGCCGACATCAATATCTTGAAGGAGATGATGAAGGCGGCCAGCCTTACCCCGACAGATATGGGGCTGCTCATCGCTAACGAGTTGAAGTACAAAGGGGTAGCGAAGTTTACCGACCTGAAGAAATGGCAGTATGCCGAGCTAATCAAGAGGATAAAAACACCGAAGTAAGATAACGGCGTACAAAATATCGGGTTCAGGAAGGAGGCAGTAAGGAAATGTGGTTAAAGAAATTTCTAAGAGCCTTAGAGATGTGGTTAGGGGATGTATTGAATGTTACTATCATTGACTTCGGTGAAGTTACCGGAGAAGTTACCTCGCTTTTTCCGCATGATGGCTTGATTCTAAGCGATGATGATGGAGACCTTATGGAAATAAAAAGGAACGGTAAAAACCTAACTATAAGAGTTCTCCGCGATGATAGTTAAACCGGGTAAAGGAATGAGTCATGGCTAGGGGTAGATTACTCAACAGGAAAATAAGTCTGAGCAGCAGGGTAGATAGGCTACCCCTGCCGGCGCGTATTCTTTATACCTGGATGATTGCTCACTTAGACGTTGAAGGGCGGATGACAGGGAACCCTGAGTTAATAGGGCAGACTGTCATTCCCCTAACCAACTACACCCCAGTTAAAATAGATGAGTGGCTGGATATGATGCAGGAGCAAAAGGACGATACTACAGGTGAAGGGCTGATTGAACGCTATGAAGTCAACGGTAACCAGTATCTATACATGCCTGGGTTCGATGGGGAGCAGAGCCAGAGAGCGTTTGAGAAGGGCAGGAGACCGGCATGGAAGGAAAGGGAAGCACCTTCTGAGGTCCCTCCACCGCCTAGCTCCTTCACCCCCCAGGCAAAGGCGCCTGAGCCATCACTTGCCGAGGAGATAATCGACCCGGTGTTGGGCGGCATGGTCAAGGTGTACGAGGAAAATATCGGACAACTCACCCCTATGTTATTTGAACACATAAACGACATAAGGAAAGAATACCCAGAGGGATGGTTCGCAAAGGCAGTCGAGGAGACCGTTTCCCATGGTAAGAGAAATATGAAATACATCGAGGCCGTTCTCGATAACTGGCAGAAGAATGGGTTGCAATCCAAGAAGAAGGAGCCGAAGGTAAGCGCCGGGAAAGACTACTCCTATTGATTAGTTGATTTAACAACCAAAACACTTTAACAATTTAATGATGTGGGATGGCGGAATAGGTAGACGCTGAGCCACCAGAGAGGGTGGACATAATCCAACAGCGGAGGTAAGTGCGCACTTGCCATCTGGGGTGACAATGGCAACGAGTAGTGTTGTTGCTCAAATCCCTAGGCCCACTGGAACTACACCTACTAAGTTGCTGTAAACAGCAACGCATAGAATAAGAATCTGGCGGTGGAACAATGGGTAATGATAAATCATACAGGCCAAGCAGCACAACCACGCTGGTAACCATCAGGTTGCCTAACGATGTCCTTGAGATACTACAGCGCCGGGCGATGTACTGCCCTGAAGGTATCAGTGGGTATGCTAGGCGCAGATTGATGTACGACCTGACCCGGAAGCATGCAAAGGGAAGCCCCACTCCCCCCAAATAGGAAAAGAATATGAAGAAATACTAGATATATACTGAAAGGAGAAGGGGATGAACAAAACAAAGATACCTTGGTGTGATTATACTATAAATCCAGTTAAAGGCTTGTGTCCGATGGCTTGTGAGTATTGCTATGCTCGCAGGATGTATAAGCGGTTTAAGTGGAATCCGTCAATCAGGTTTGAGCCAGAAACTTTAATAGATTTATCTGTTGTGCCCAAAGGAAGTAAGGTATTTATTGGTAGCACGATAGAATTATTCCACGAATATACAGAGCAATGGATGCCCTACATATTGGATTGCGTTCAGCGTGCACCTTGGCAAACATCAATCTTCCTTACCAAGCAACCGCAGAATCTTGTTGGTTATAGTTTTCCTAGTAATGCTTGGGTTGGTATCACGGTTTGTGATGACAAGATGGCTAATGGGATTGTATCATTTGAGGGTATAGACGCCACTGTTAAGTTTGTGAGTTACGAGCCGATGCTTGAAGATGCCCACTTGCACTATTATACAGACTTTTTTAATTGGTGTATTCTTGGTTCAAGGACACAACCAACAAAACACCCACCACTTGACCTAGTTGAAAGAACAATCTCAGCGATGAACAAAGCCCATATACCCGTGTTTATCAAAGAGCCATTGGCAAGTTATATAAACATTCAAAGACAAGAATTTCCTGAACCAGTCAGTGATATAGAACTATTGACCAAATAGAAGGAGGCAACTAATGGATAAAGATATTGAGGCAGTAAAAGATATAATCAAAGAGTGCGACCCTGACTATGTATCTGAAGCTAGTGATGGCGACCTTGATGCTTTTGCCTTCCAGATAGACGACTATTACAAGAAGCCAGTAGAGGTGAAATTTAACAATGCACTGGAAGCTGATGCTCATAACTGGGATGTTAGGGAAATTCAGCCAGTAGAGGGGTTGGAACTGACACCACCGCTATTGAGTGATGAGGAGATAAAAGAATTAACTGGACACACTACCTCTTATGAGCCGAAAGACAACCTGATAAATTATTGCTTAAATGAAGTCAGGGAAGTAGCCGAAGCCCAACGAGATAACGATGTTAAGTGGTGTGAGCAGAAGATAGCCGAGGCGGAAAGAGATTTATTAAGAACATTGAGGGCTAAATGGTCGCAAGACCACGCTGGTGGTAGTGCCGTAATGGCAATAAGGCTTAATGATTGGGTTGAGATAAGTAAAGAAAAGGGAATACAAGATGATTGGTGGGAGTTGAAAGAAGGGGGTTCTTAATGACCCAATTAGACGCTGATATGAAAGCAATAAGAGGTGAGTAAATGAAACCAACTGAAGCACAGATAAAAGAGTTTTGGGAAAGGTGTGGGCTACATTACGAGGATTGGAGTTCCGCATTTGCCCCAAATCAAGGTGGTGCATGGGTAGATTCCAATAACAAGATTGTGGACATAGAACAATCGAATGATACACCCCCCATAGACCTAAACAATCTCTTTAAGTATGCCGTGCCGAAGGTATGCGATTACTTAACCCAGCAGGGGGAATGGTTCAAACTACGTAGGTTATGGGAAGCCATAGAACAAGCGTTGGCAGATAGAAAGCTAGTGGAAACAGCAGTATTTAACTTCTGCTGGGAGGTAATACACAATGAATCCTGAACAGAAACAAGTAGAGGCACTGGTAAATAGGACAAGGCTGTCCGCCGAACAGATAAATAAGGCAGAAGAAGATGCTGTGCTACACGCCCCTCCTGATTTATCTAAGGTAGAAATCCGACTTAGGAAGAAACGATTTATAGCCGAAGCCCAACTACAGGAAGTCTTATCTGACCCCGCCCTAGCCCTGATAGATAAAGACCAGAAGGCACCGAAATTCAAGATTACTACTATCGGTGAGGAAAGGTCTATGCCGCAGAAAACACAAGTTCGCTTTTTACTAGAAGATGAATATCAAGATATGTCCAACTTCAATCGGGTTATCCCCAAAGAGGAGGAGTAGATGGCACATCTATACGAAATAGACCGTTGGCGGTGTCGCTACAATGGCGGGTTAAATTCTCATTATCCCTGTCGTCATAAGGGCTGTACTCACAAGCTACGCAATGGTCGTTGTGGTTTGGAAATGTGTAGATTGGAAACTGACGAGAGGGGAACGCTAACTGGTGCGTGTTTGGATTTCAACAAGAGATTAAGGCAGGAGCGGAGTTAAAGGTATGACATTCACCGATAAATTACCACCACACAACCTAGAAGCTGAGGAAGCCGTAATCGGTTCGGTGCTGATTGATGGAGATTTGATAAAGGGATTGTCCCTTTCCCCTGACGATTTCTATGACGAATGTTGTCAGCAGTCATATAATGCGATGTTGGAACTGAAGAACTCCGGCGTAGGCATTAACCAGATAACCTTAGCCCAGAAATTGCAGGAGCAGGACAAGCTATCAACTGTGGGCGGAGCCGCGTTCCTGTCCCATCTCATATCAGTCGTACCGACCTCCCTCGACTGTGAGTATTATGCCGATATAGTGAAACGCCTTTCTCTCCTTCGGCAAATGATTGTCACCGGCGGGCTCATCTCTTCCCTCGGGCTACAGGGGGGCGATGACGCCGGGGAGGTACTGGCAAAGGCAGATGGGCTATTGCTGAAGTTGCGGCAGAAGTCGGGGAGCGTCAGTTTAGTTACCCCCAAGGAAAGGGTGCAGAGATTGTGGGAGAGATACGAGACCCTGTATAAGACTGATAAAGGAGTCGCCCATAAGACAGGATACCTTGACCTCGACCGGATGCTCGGCGGCGGGTTCTTTCCCGGGGACTTCATTATCCTGGCGGCAAGGCCGAGCATGGGCAAGACCACCTTAGCTGAATGTATAGCGAACAATGTGGGCAAGGGCGAGAACGTCCTCTTCTGTAGCGGAGAGATGGACATAGAGGGATTAGGAGACCGGGATGTTGCCAGGCAAGTGCAAGCCTCCATCGGCACCATCCGGTTCGGGGGGTACGACGAAGCGTTATACCAGACTATCATCGACAAGGCTCTGCCCCATATCGGAAGCCTGAATATATACCATCTTGAGTGTGCCGGCCATGGCAATTTCACGACATCAAAAATATATCAAGCCGCCTTCGAGATGAAAGCCCGGGAGGGGCTAAGTCTCATCGTCATAGACTACATAGGTTTGTTGACAGATGCTTACGGCAGGAGCGAGAACGAGCGCATTGCGTATGTTAGTAGGAATTTGAAGGAAGCTGCCCGGGCCCTGGGGGTACCGATTCTCGCCCTTCACCAGCTTAACAGGGCGGTCGAGGGAAGAGAAGACAAGCGCCCACGTCTGCATGACCTTCGGGACAGCGGTTCATTGGAGCAGGATGCAGACATAGTGATGTTCCTCTATCGGGATAGCTATTATAAGGACACCGAAAGTAATGTTGCCCATGTATTTATCGCCAAGCAACGACAAGGCGAGGGCATGAAGATAGTTGACCTTGTGTGGGGGGTGAAAGACCTCACATATAAAAACATGGCAAGGGAAGGAGACGATAGACTATTATGACACAGCTAATTGTATATTCAGATGGGGAAAAGAGGGATAATTACTCGGTGTGCTTGGGGCTCGATTTACAGTGTCCGAGGTGTAAAGTAAACCTGGTCGCCTTCAAGTTCAATAAGAAGGGTGATATGGTAGTCTGCCCTAACTGGTCTTGTGCCTTGTACGCTAACCCAGTGGACAAGAAGGCACACGGGCTCCCGGATTTTCTGGTAAGTAAGGAGGAGAAACGATGATGAGGAAAATTAGGCTGAATGACCTGGAGGTGGAAATTATCAAGGCCACAAAGAAATGGCGGGATGGTTTACTGGAAGAAGGGACAATTCTCGTAGACGAGATTGATGCCGGGGACGCTGCCGACCTCGCATCTACGATAGCTACGGAAATCATAGGGTTTGGTGTCGGCATTGTTGGAGAGTGGAAGGTTGACAGGAAATTAAGTGAAGGGTGGGAGTAATTGAGATGACAAGGGGTAGAGCGACTGGCTACACGGAAACGGACATCAAGAGGCAGATTAAGGACGTGCTGGCTTTCAATGGGATATTTAACTACCCACTGGTACAGGGGTTGGGTTCGTATAGGGGAGTTCCGGACAGAGTAATGCACCTCAAAGGGAAAGTGGTCTACCTTGAAGTCAAGAAGCCTAGTAATACCCTCAGCGAAAATCAGGTAAAGTTTCAGGCTCAGTGTCAGGAGGACGGCATAGATTATTTTGTGGTACATTCCCCCGAAGAAGTAATGGAGATAATAGCGGAGATTTTAAGATAGGAGGAAACCAAAATGGAACACACACTTTATTTAGAAAAGGCAAAGGACGCAGTTATCAAGGTAAATGGGTTAGATGGTAGTGTTAAAGTGACCCGAAGACCCAATCTCAATGAGTTGGGTGAGATACTCAAGGAACATAGGCAGGGAACAATAACTTTTGTTGATACGTTTTTCGCCAGAGCAAAGAGAGATGTTACTGTATCGGAAGCACAACTATTCTATGGGGGAGAGTTAGTTTCTTTTAGAAGTTTTCCTGATATATATATGAAAAAGGGTTATGTGCTTGAATTGGAATTTACGCTGCAAATTACCTGCTCTTCAAAAGGGACTTTCAAGATACAGTAGCCTGGTATGGACTTAAATATATGGTGAAAGGAGAAGGGGATGAAACGAGAATGCTGCAATTGTGCGAAACTAGTTATGGAAGAAGGTGTTGTGCCTGTTGGCTGGGTAACAGGTAAATATTACACCTGCTCTGAGGGTAGATATTCTATAGGAGCATCTTCTTATAAGCAGTGGTTTGCTTGGAGTGGCATAGTCAAACCGAATAAGACGGTAGCTGTGGCACAAAAAGATTGCCCTTGTTTTGAGGCAATGAAGTAGCCAGTGGTTACGCAAAAGACGGGATAGAGATGACCCCCTATCCCGTCGTACCAATTAAGCGTTCACTGTAGCCTGTTACAAGCTACAACGCCTGTGGTGTTATTTTAACGGAAGGCTCCTAGTGCATTAGCACTTATCACCCCCGAAGCAACAAGGGTACTAACTAAAATCCAAAAACGTAAGCGAAGTTTATAGTAGCTTTTGGCGAGGCGCCTTACCTCCCCGACCAGGCCATCATCGCCATTTGCACCGAGGAGTACAGTCTTAACCTCTATACCCGCGTCGTGGGTATCTTGGATGAGTTGTCTTTCTTCCTTTGTTAGCGACATAATTCTAGCCTTTCTTAGTCTATGTAGTCTATACCCATCGTAATCTCAACCGCCCTAACGCGTATTGTCAAATTATTCAGTCCTGCTACTAACCCTTCTTCTTTTTCGTCTAGTTCATCTATGCTGTAGAATACGGCTTTTTGTAATTCCTCTATTGAGTCAGCAATCGCCCATAGCTTAGGGCTCAAAGAACCCCAAGTAACTACCGTGTCCGGTGGCAAAGCCGCCAGGTTAGAAAAGCTGGACTTGAGTTCCTCCAGTTTTGTGCCAGGGATTCTCTTGGTAGGAACATCCCCAAACCCGAAGGTCATATGATAATTGTTTGCATTAGGATTATAAACTCTTGTCAAATAACCAAGGTTGCCAGCACGAGTATCATCTTGCCTCTGGTCGGTTACGTTCACATAGTCCCAAATCTCGGCACCCACATTCATAGGAACGTAGGCGTTACCCCTCTGAGCCATGGCCTCAAGGTGTGAGATACGGGCGGCAGCTATCGCCGCTCCCTGTGCGCTGCTCACCAACGTAGTTCTTAAAGGAACGCCACTAATCGGCATAAGCGCATAGCTGGTGGGGCTGGTAGCCGACCCCTCATATTGGATAGCATCCCGGGCATACGACTTGACCACGACTTTATTCGGGATAACGAGGGATTCCTTTGTCGATTTAGAAAAGAAGGCATGCTCTCCACTGGCAAGTGAGTATTCGTAATCATACTCCTCTCCCGTGGTAGTCGGTACCAGAATATGAATCTTGCCATCAGCCTTAAACATTCTCTCGCAGCTAGTATAGGCTAGTAGTTTATCAATGGCATTTAATCTAGATTCGCCTTCGGCAATATAGTAGGAGTCGGCTGGAATGTAAACGTCAAGAAGGGAATCTTCAATCGTGTAGGAATCACCATTTTCCCATTGGTTATCTGAGCCACCAGATAAGGCACTTACAGTAACAGTGGTAGTATCATTATCCGTAATAGTGCCGGAACTTCCGTCAGTAACATTGTAAATCACTTGCCCGATTAAGGTATCAGTCTTAAAGGCAGCTACCGAATCTGTCATTATAGTTGCATGAGTTCCGCCTGTGTGAGTGCCATGAGGGTCGTATTCAACGCTGTAAGCCTCGCAATGGTCGAAGACGCTGACCCCGGCATAGTTGAATTTATAACGGTAGATACAATCAAGGTCGGGGTATTCTGTGTCGGCACCAATAGCCTTAACTGAATCTTCCAAGACCAGTAACTCATTTTCCTTGACATCCCTGGAACTATAAGCGACAGAGATAAGGTTCCCGGCGTAACCTCCTTGAGATTGACAATACATCCATACGTCTCCGTCAACGGTTATCGGAGTATCCAGCGTAGCCTCATACCAAGTGGCAGAAAGGCTTATCGTGCTTGCAGCACCAATACTCTTTTCTGCTAGTACCGACTCAGCAGACAAAGGAATTTCAGCATCAAGAATACGGAAGGTAACAACATCTCCAGGCACCCCGACTCGTTTTATCTTGAAGGATACTTTGGTTATAGTTCTGTTAGGAATATGAACCCGTTGCCCACAACCAGAGTTAGTTTCCCCAGAATCTAAAGCTATAAAAAGCTCCCCAACACTGGTGTCATACTTCTCTTGCTTGACTGTCAGTTCCTCTGATACAGGTTGCCCATCCGCAATCTCGGTTATCAGGTCTTTAACTGTCTTGACAGATGACCAATGGTTTTCGTAGTTATCATTAGCTTTGTCTTCTGTCAGCCTGTCCGGGATTCCTATGCAAGTAAGATGGCACTCCATCCTCCCCTGCAAGGAGTGTAGCCACATATCCTTTACCCATAGAGGAGCGGTCTCTTTGACCTCATCGCCAGCGGATGTATTGAGCCCCCAGGAAGGAGATACCGCATAACCCCTGAGGTTTTTAGCGGTGAACTCGCCATCTGAGTTTTGCAGGACAAGTTCCGCCTTATGGCTGCTATGGGATTGTGAATGTTCCGCCCTCTGAAGCCTATCGGTATTGTAGG
>Ga0207997_1000772_pt1 | contig 16420 bp, 15 predicted proteins | sample AntAceMetag02UKN_FD_184777 | JGI IMG/M metagenome (GOLD analysis project Ga0207997, IMG submission 184777) | Saline lake microbial communities from Ace Lake, Antarctica - Antarctic Ace Lake Metagenome 02UKN (SPAdes) (version 2) | ecosystem: Environmental > Aquatic > Non-marine Saline and...
TCATCGGGAAGGAATATGCGGACAGTGAGAACCAGCGAATCATAGTCGAGCCGAACTGCTGCATCTATGGGATGTCGACTCCGGACAGGTTCTCGAACGGGATTTCCCCGGAAGAGATCGACGACGGCTGGCTCAGTAGGTGCTTGATATTCTATTCCGCCACACGTCCGGAGAAGAAAGAGAAGTACATCAAGATCCCGGTTCCGGAAGACCTGTTGGAAGAATGTATTTATTGGTCGACTAGGGGTATGCCGACCGGCCCGGCGATGTTGGCTGAATTTGTCGTGCAGACTGGTCCGGGGGAATTAAGTAAGCCGTCCACTCCGATGGCATGTCAGCGAGTCGAGATGACCGACGAAGCTAAGGCCGCGTTTAAGCATTTCAACAAGAGCCAAGAAAGCCTGGCTATCAAAGACGAGAGTATCGCCACGATACTAATGAAGTCCGAAGAGAACGCGAAGCGTATTGCACTGATCTGTGCGGCGAGCGAGAACAGGGAAGTTCCGCTGATTACCGGGGACATTGCCGACTACGCTTGCCGCCTGATCCGTTATCTTGCCGTAAGCTTTATCGACAATGTCGTTCCTGATATTGTGGACTCCAAGCTGCATTTCGACAAGCGGAAGATCGCGAGGCTCATAGGAAGTGGAGGGACGCATGGTCGCCTGAAGCGTTTCATTACGCAAAAGACGCAGTGGACCGACCGTAGCCATAGAGACTCAATGCTCGGAGATCTCATGGAGGCCGGTGATATAATCGGAATATCAGAAGGCAAGACGATTCGCTTTTTCACACCGAATAACGCACCGGAGATTCCTAATGAACGAGTCAGCGAAGATAATACTGCCGCTTCCGATGGAGATACTGAGCCCTAACGTGGCTTACGCATCGTACGGCGGACGAATGAAGAAGGCCTCGGCCACGAAGAAGTATAGGCGCATAACGTGCGAGGCCATGCTCGAAGAGCGGATCGACACGGCACCATGGGACTTCGTAGAGGTGAGTGCTGTATTTTTCTTTAAGGACAAGCGAAGGCGCGACCCAGACAACGCGCAGGCAGCCATGAAGGCAGTGTATGACGGCATCGTTGACTCCGGGCTTGTCATTGACGATGACTGGGACCACATGAGGCGTATCCCCCCGGAGCGGGCAGTTGACAGGGACTACCCGCGTGTCGAATTAACGATAACAAAAGCTACCCGACCGCTGGCTCGGATGATACACTCAAGGTAGCCGACGAACGCAAACCGAGGAACAAAATGACAGCAAAGAGAACTAGGATGAATAGGGTGTTGGTCATAGGAGACATCCATGCCCCCGTGACGCACCCCGGATACAAGCAGTTCTGCCTCGACCTGTACAAGGAGTGGCGGTGCAATAAGGTAGTATTCATCGGCGACGTCGTCGATTTTCACGCGATCAGTTTCCATGCGTTGAATCCGCATTGCCCTGGTGCGATGGATGAGTTCGTGCTTTCGAGACGCGAGATCCAGGCCTGGAGAAAGGCGTTCCCGCGGGCCAAGGTGTGCATCGGTAACCATGATGAGCGTGTCGTGCGACTCGCTGAGTCTGTCGGCATTCCGTCGAAGTTCATACGGGACTACGCGGAGACGTGGGGCACACCCGGCTGGGAGTGGGCCCACGATCACATCATCGACGGAGTGTATTACTTCCACGGCACTGCGTTCTCCGGCATGCATCCGGCTTGGAACGTGTCAGGCAAGATGCTAATGTCCGTCGTCATGGGCCACTGCCATTCGCGGGCCGGGGTCAAGTGGCGGGCCAACCCTCTGCAACGGGTCTTCTCCGTGGACGTTGGTTGCGGCATCGACAACGACGCCTATCAGTTTGCCTACGGTAGGCACATGAAAGATCGCCCGATCCTTTCGGCGGCAGTGATCCTCGGCGGTGTTCCATACCACGAGATCATGCCGTGTGGCAAGAGTGAGAAATACCATAAATCCAATTTCGGGAGTTGAGCAGCCATGACAGACGACATGTTTGAGGTTGGGTTCCAACCAGAGAACCCGGAGGAAAAGATGGAATTCGACGACGTCGGACAAGACACAGCAGACGACGGAACAATGAGGGCGTTTGACACAGGTGCGACTCGCGGCACCAGCGAAGGGAAGCTCGACTTCGATGGATTTCTTTCGCCGTGCGCGTTAGAGCGTTACGCCGAGTACATGAACTCACACCGCAAGCAGGCTGACGGCAAGCTGCGGACCAGTGACAACTGGCAGAAAGGCATCACCGTCGTCTCTTATATGAAGTCGATGTGGCGGCACTTCTTCGACCTGTGGAAGCTGCATCGTGGGTTCATCGTGCGTGACCACATTGACGGCCATAATGTCAGTAAGGAAGAGGCGCTGTGTGCAGTCATCTTCAACTCAATGGGGTACTTGCATGTCTTGACGCACAAGCAAGTGGCTCCGCTGAAGAGGCACGATATAAACCCGAGCGACCCCCGTCGGGCACGGTAGCTGAACATCTGTATCCCAGAAATCACTCCCAAAATTTTGGGGCGAACCTCAGAGGAGGGCTGAAATTGATTACCAGAATAGCCATCGACTTGGACGATGTCCTCGCGGACTTCACTCTCGCCACACTATCTCACAAGCTGAACAGGAAAGTGGTTGCCGCGGACTACGATCCTGAGTGGGGGTTCGACATCGTCCGTGCGTACAACACTCTCCAGGTGCCCGGCGTAGAAAAGGAAACGGTACAAAGTTTCTGGGAGTCTATTGGCAGGGATGACTGGGAAAATCTAGAAAGGCTTCCTGATAGTGCCTGGCTCATTCAGCGTTGTGCCGAGTTAGTCGGCAACGAAAACGTGTGCATCCTGACGGCACCTACCGAAGACCCGGAGTGCATGGCCGGCAAGCTCGAATGGATTCAGAGCAACATGCCAAGATGGATTCGGAGAAACTTCCTGGTCGGGCCAATGAAGCACTTCTGTGCCAAGGGCGACACGCTGCTAATCGACGACTCCAGTAAGAACGTCGACATGTTCAGGCGGTGGGGGGGCTCGGCGATGCTCGTACCGAAGCCGTGGAATAGTGCCCACGCAGACTTCCGCTCGATACAGCAAATTTTCAGGGATGACTTGCGATGAAGTGCCCAGTGTGCGGAGCGCGAATGATCCCCTTCGCAAGAGCGGGGGATCTCGTGTGTTCCGAGGAACTGTTTCACCACAACGAGGAAGAGAGCGATGACAGAGGATCAGTGGAGGCAGTGGAAGCAGGATCACCCGAAGTTCCCGTTGACAGTGCATCCGTCCGGATCGTGGTGCCGCGGGGTCTGCGGAAAGATGATGTACTTCGGCAAGTTAGATGACGTTGACGCTGCCCTCAAGCGGTGGAAGCGAATCAAGCACATCATTCTGGAGGTGAAGTCGCTGCGGAAACAACTGAAGGAAGAACGGAAGCTCCGTCTCGGAGAAGCCGCTGTGAAGGCGAAGTGCAAACTGACTGTGAACATGCTGTACCGCAAGTGGATCGCCGGAGTCAAAGAGCGAGTCACCACTGGACGGCTGGCTCAGAGCACGCTCGAATGTTACGAGTGTATCAAGCCAATCCTGAAGAGAGCCGGCGTTGGCGGGCTACTCGTCGAAAGTATGCGTCCTGAAGAATTCATTCGTATCTCAGGCTCCGTGGAATACTCGCCTTGTAGCCTGAAGACCCAGAGTATGCGGATCACGACAATCAAGAGCATGTTCAGGTGGGGCCACGAGATGGGCTGGTATCCAGCACTCAACTATGGCCCGCGGTTTGTGCCGGCCAACCTCCTTGACATCCGGAAGGAACAGGAAGACAGGGGCATCGTCCGGTTCATTGAACGCGAGACGATCCTGGCTGCGATGAAGGCCGCCAGTCCCAAGTTGGAGTTGGCTATCCTACTCGGAATCAACTGCGGGTTCTACGCCTCGGATACAGTTCATTTCGCGGCGAGGCACATGCGGCTGGAGACTCCTATCCCGTACCACAATCTTCGCCGGACGAAGACCCGGCAGAAGCGGATGGCTGTGTTGTGGCCCGAGACGGTGGATTTGACCACGCGATTTGGGCACCTACTTGAGGGGGTGAAGCACCCTAATCTCAATGTTCAATTCACGAAGCTACTGAAGAAGCTTGGGCTCCATACGCCTGGCGTCGGGCTCGGATCGCTGCGGCACACGTTCGCCTCGGTGACCTCCGAGATTGACGACGCCCCAATGCTGGACCTCGCCATGGGCCATACACCCAAGACCATGAGGGAACGATGCTATGTTCAGGTCAACCTGGGCGAACTCGATCGTCTCAAGGTGATCGCCGACAAAGCACACGACTGGCTCTACGGTAAGGTGACGGACACGATGTCCCTCTCACTGGAGGCAATCGAGAATGGGCAGACAAGACCGATCCAGGACATTATAGATGATCTGGAAAGACGTCATAGATGATATGATTTTAAGCGCTGACCGTCATAGACGAGTCAAGTAGACTCACTCCTACCACCGCCGCCCCTACTGCGAGAGGCCGCCTCAATTGGGCGGCCTCTTTGCGTTGAACCCCAAAGGCTGTCCGCACACGGCTCAGTAGAGCGTTCCGCGAGGGTGTCTGGTGTGATTGGACTACTTGCAGCCGAGGAGGCTCAGGAGGCTGCTGAGGACAATAATAGAAACTGTCCAGATTCCGCCGAATACCCAGACCATAGTGCGGCGAGACCGCCGGAGGGATGCCACCTCCCCCATGAGGCCTGGGTGCTTGTTCTTCTGGCCCGGCTCGCCGTAGACGTCGCGGTGGATCTCGTCGACCACCTCTTGCCTGGCCTCAGACTTGGCGATGTGCTCGCGCACCTCAATATGATAGGAGTGGAGGTCTGCCCGCATAGCGAGGATCGCTTTTTCTGTCTCAGTCATCGTTCTTCTCGTGCCATTCGTCCCATAGCACGTCGAAGACGTGCTCGTAAATACTTGCGTACCATACACCCCACGTTGGACCGTGTTCCCTCTTCGGGCCGCCCTCACACCAGTTCGCTTCCCACTCCATGGCGTGTGCCCACTCGTGAATTAGCGTCTCTAATCTCGTGTTCCACGGACTATCCGAGTTTATCCGTATCTTGATCTGCACCATCCGGCCGAGCTTAATGACTCCAGTGCAATCCCCGCAGAATTTATCTGACATCCTTGTCGAACGCACGGTCACAGGAACGCCAGGGCAAAAGCTCTTGCCCAGTTGCAGAATGAGATAATACCAGACTTTACGCTGTCGCTTGTTGAGTATCGCCATTGTCGTCGCGCCAAAAAAGAACGCACGCGGGGGGGCTACGTGGCGCAGTCGCTTACGTGCATTCCCCGCGGGCGTTGGGAGTTGAATTACTTCTCGACGAGCGTAAGACTCGACATCGTAGCCGCCTTAATGGACTCCTGTAGCCTGGCCTCAATGGATGCTCGGCCATCCCTCGACAGTAGGCGGGCTTCGAGAACTCGCTCGAAGATCTGCCCGAACTCTTCGAGCACCGCCGCCTCTCCATTCAGGAACGTGCCGGCGACGTCCTTCAGCTTCGCTGCCATGGACGAGTAGTCGCTGACGCTGTAGTCGACGAGGAACTCCGGGACCTTCTTCAGGCCGTACTCAGACAGCTTGATCGCCATCTGGGCAGCGCCCCGCTTGCGATCCTCGCGAGCCGTGTCCTTCTTCAGTAGCCACCCAGCACCGGCCTTTCCGGCACCAGCAAGCACGACACACAGCAGTGTAATTTCCATCAGGCTCATAGTTCACCTCATTCTAGTTGTTGTTGTTGTTGTTGTTGTTGTTGTTGTTGTTGTTACGGAATGGTAGCTCTACACCAGCTTCTTCTTGATCTGGGAGACGAGTCCGCCCCCGGCACCGCCGAGGAAGCTCGCGATAATGAGGCTGACAGCGACCCAGGGTGACGTGCCCTTGTCTACTGGCGGCCGCGGGATCTCGATATTGATCGGAGGCAGGACTGGCGGAGGGCATGTGTCGCAGTCCTCTCGCAGCCGGCGAAGCTCCTCTTGTCTGTATCGATATGGCAGGAACGGTCGACGGAAGATCGGGAAGACGGGGAAGATCCGTCCGTCACGATTGAAGATCGGACCACCGGCCAGGAGCGTAGCACGGCCGACGCCGGCAAGTAGTCGGGCGGCCGTGTCTGGGATCGCATCGCCCGAAGCTTCATATACAACGTAGCCATTCGCCTTCTGGACCCTGATAGTGGGGAACTTAGACACGTTCTTGGCGTATCGCTCCTTGAATGCAATGCTGTCTTTTATGATCTCGTGGAAATGGACCTGCGACTTCATCTCTGCGAGGTCGGCATTCGAGCCGAACCACGAGAGCATGATGTTGTAGCGCTCGTCTTCCTTCTCTCCGACGACGGAGACAAACCACTTACCTTCGTCCTGCGGGAGATCGAACACGCGCTCGCGTGCCTCGATCTCGGCACCCCCAGCAATGCTCGAAAGCACTAGCATCATGGCTGACAGCACGATTGCACAGCAGATCCCGATGGCAAGCGACGGGAAAACTGACTTCACAAAATCTTTCATGTCTTTCCTCAGTGTGGTAATGGTGCAGATGGAGAGTATACGGGCGTTACCGCCCACCCACTGGACTGCCAGTCTTCAATGAAGTTTTCGCGCGGCAGCCAGACGAATCTAGAGATGTCGTTGTTGTCCAGGATAGCGGCCCACGACTCGTCTAAGTGGACGAGCGTGACCATGTGTGAGCCTCCGCGGATCGCAACACCGCATCCCCTGCGTGTGCGACAGGCCCATTCCAGGAACTTGACGTCTCCGCTGCTTGTGTAGGCGTACCTAATTCCTTGGCTGTCCAGTTTCTCTGACAGCCTGGTGGCCCACTCACCGCCTGAGTATGTTTCCCGCCACGCCCTGGCTTCGTCACTGCGGTTTTGCCACCGCAGCAAGGTTATCAGCGAGGCGTGAACGCACGACCCGCCTTTGGTGTAATTGAATTGGCGCATTCCGTTCGACACGTTCACGACCGGAAGCTCTTCCTCGAACTCCGGGTACACGCCGCGGTAGGTGTCACAGCCAGTGAGGTAGATGAGCCACAGCAGGAAGGCCAGCATCACCAATGCAGTCAGAACGATCGTCCTTTTCTTCCTGAAGGCGTGCCCCTCGGCTGCGGCCTTGTTGAGGGCACGATACCGATCCTCGTACCCTCTGTGGCAGCGCGTTATTTGTGCTGGTTTACCGATACCTAACAGGTAAACTAAGTGCTGGCGAATCCTCCATAGATAGAGTTTCGGCAGTTGCGGTTCAGTCATTTCACTCTCTCCGGTTTATGGACTACGCCCAGTCGCCTGAGCGTTCGCATCAGGTGGTTGGGTGACCAACGGCTGACGTTTGTGGTGTTAAACATTCCGATATATGAAAGCTGCTCGGCTACGAACTCAGAGCAGAAAAGCGAGGCGAGAGACTCGCCTCGGAAAGCTCCTTGTGCCGCCGCCCAAAGCAGGCCTCCAGCCCTAAGTGCCCCTGCCGTGTCATACGGTAGGCCCAGCATCGAATCAAGGTGCGAACAAAGTCGTGCGCATTCATGCAGATACAACGGCCTAGCCAGTCGGTAGATCCAAACTTTGCCGTCATATAGTTCCAGACCGGCTCGGAGAGGCTGAGAACGAACTCCAAATCCCGCGGCCGAATCGAAAAGCCTGAGCCCCCTGCCTGGCGAGTTACACTTACCAACGATCCCGACATGTGACAAACTCCATAGCGGTACACCGAACGAGCAGAGGTTCACTCCGGCGCTTACAAGCGAGTGCCCGGAAAAGCCAATGACATCTCCAGGATGTGCAGAATCAAGAACTCCCATGTGCGTCTCCCATCTATTGTATCAAGGATGATGGTGTAAGTCCACTACTTTTTGCTCCTTCTGGCACCCTCGCCCCACCAGCGAGCCATGCGTACCTGGTTTTCGTGTGCGGTTTGCTTCACAACCTGGTACTTCTCACGCTGATTTTTGGTCAGGAACTTGTACTCGAACTCCCACTCCTCGAAGTCGTTGAGCTTGCTGACAACTGGGTCCTGCTTGTATACCCACTTCCAAAACCTGTCGGTAGCCTCCACCACTCCATGCCTCTCGATGTAGGCCTCTCGCCAGTCGAGGAACGCTTCTTTACGATCGTCCGTGGCCGCATCCCTGGCCGGCTTGTACTCACTGATGACAGCCGGCGTGAATGTCTCCTTGCCCTTGCTTTCCAGGTAGGCACTGCGGAGCCCCAAGATCTCCCCCATATAGGTCTTCCGCTCGTCGACCACGCCCATGCCGGTGCCAGCACGTTGAAGGTAATGCGGTCGTAATGTCTCGCCCGTGCCGGCCATCACTCCACGCAGGGCCTTCGCTTCTTCTTCCAGCCCAACGACGCCGGCCATTGCTCCGAGTTTATCCTTCGCTCGCTGGTCGAAAGGATCTGGGAACGGTGACTTTCCAGAGAACCATTCGTACCCAGACTTTACTCCTGGATGGAACATGGCGATCATCTTTTCGATGGGTGCAGTCGCGAGTTCTCCGCCGAGTTCGGACCATTCGATCTGCCCGTCGACTGCTCGCGGCAACAGGGACAGCGCCTCGTTGACGCCGAACCACGACATAAGTTCGCTTATCGCTCCTACGTTCCGGAACACGTTCACAGATCCATCACTGTTATGTCCGAGGAGAATGTGCATTCCGTTACGATCATAGTCGCCGAGTTTCTTCTCGTCGTCCTCACCCCAGACCATTGGGTACACCAGGTTGTTCCATGCCCACAAGTGCCCGTACATCGCCCCTATGCGGAACGCAGCGATCTTGCCAAGGACCGCACTAGTCGCAGTGCGACCCTTTCCGCTCTGGAAGGAGTTCTTTAGGATGTGTGGATACCGTGTCATGTTCACTTCCGTGAACGACCAGAACGGCAGGAGGTGATTCCTGAATGTCTGGCCGAGTAGCGACAAGTTACCGTAGTCGCCAAGTAACTCGCGCGACAGCTTCGCTGCGGCAGCCTCGTCACCGAACTGCTTTTGCACTTCGAGAACGGCAGTCTTGCTTGAACCGCCGTAATGCGAGATCTTACCAGCCTTAATTTCTTTTAGGTACTGCAAGTAGGCGGCGTACCGAAGGATATTCTCGCGGAACTCGGTTGCCGTTCGCGCGAAACTCAAGTAGCCCTTTACGGGGTTTAGTGTTCCGCCGCGCTTCATCATCTTGAACGCCTTAGATTCACTGGCGTGCTTCATCTCTTGCGAGACGAATCCAGAATTGAGTACCCCATACCGCATGGAGTCCATCACCTTCCGTGATGGCGTATTGTTGATGTCCTGGAACGCCCACATCTCCTTGACCGCATCCTTGATGTGGAAGAGAATCCTGGGGTTCGCGGCGATAATCGGGTCGAGGTCGCCCGTGATATTACGGAGGTTGTACCCAATCAATCTCTTTGGATTCAGTAGGGTCCACGCCTTCCAGGACTTCAGCACGTCACGGTGGGACTGCGCATAGATACCAGGCTTCGTGCCCTTGTTGTCGGTTCGGATCTGGGCGACGATCTCGTTCGGCATGACCATGATCCTGGCACCCTTGCCGCTCTTCGCTATGTCGATCTCTTCCTCGCTCATCTCAAGGACCTCCTTGGCCATGACGCGCTCATATTCAGCCTGGACGGCTGCTGCCACGCCTACCCCGCGAGGCCCGTAGAACTCCCGTTCGCTGATGATGGCGTGCCCGCGTTCACGGGCGTACACGCTAAGCGGAGTCGTCTCGTCCTCGGCGTTCTCGATGAACTCCGCAGCGACGTTGTACTTGTCCTCGATTCCCTTCTTCGCTTCGTACTCGTAGATCTTCTTGTATGCTTCAGACATCCATGCAAGCTCTGGCTCCACTAGCATCGTGTTGTAGTCGAACTCTTCGGCCATTGACTCGTGACCGACGACACGTTCTTTCATCCATCCCATCTTGCTTTGCCCGCCGCCCTGGGCGATCGACTCCGTAGCGTCCTGCAACACATTCCTGTACATAAGCACCTGCTGATGCACATAGGTCGAGACATCAGCAAGGGCGGACTCAGGAATCATGTTGTACTTTACGAGCTTTGTGGCCAGGTCCCTGACGACCTTCTCGCGAGCAGCCAGTGCAGCTTTCACTTTCGGAGTTCCGTCAACGAGTCGTTGCAACTTCTCTATGTAAGCCGCGACCGCCGCCCGGTTCTTCCATCCGTGACGCAGTGGCTCGGGTACGTTCTCGATAGAGATCTCCCCGGTCTCTTCGTCGACTACCTCGCCCTGCCTGTCGAGAGCGGCAAGCTGGTTGGCGGTCAGTAAATACTTCTCCGCCAGCTTATACTGGGTCGTCCCGAGATGCTTGAATGAATTAGCGAACTGTCCAGCCGCGAGTCGTAGCCCAGCTTCTTCGGCCACGTCCATCTGCCGCCATGCCTCCTGGGCCACCGCCCACTTCTCTTTGTCACTGTTCGGAATGTGCTCCTTATTACGAACCATCGTGTTGCCGATCGACTTGATTCGGTTCAGCATCTTCGCCCATGTGCCCAGGTGCTTGAGCCCGTGCGACTTTCCCTGCCTCCGATCTACCTCTGGATCGCCAGTCTTCAGCATCTCCTTCGTAACGGCAGGCTCCAAGCCGGCCACTGTGTCGTCGATCTCAACAGGCGTAGGTACAGCGACCGCACCAGACTCCTCACCCAAGAATTTGCCAAGTTCCTTGGCTATCTTCCCCGATTCCAACTCTGCTTCGTCCCCAATGATTTCCTTAATGTCGTCTTCAGTGAACTTCTCGGCGCCAACCTTCCCGACCGGGGCGGCCATGGCGGGCTTTTTCGGTGTGGCCAGCGTGGCTTGCCTAGCCTTCGCGAGGCCATCGATGAGCATTTTCTGGGTGTTCGCGAAGCCCCCGGCCGCGGGGTCAACGACTCCGGCCGCTCCCTCATCAGAGGGGGCCTGTCGTGTGAACCGCTCCTCGACGTCTGGGGTCTGTGCTGGATCGACAGCAGGATCGGCTGGCGGGGTCGCCTGCACGTCCGGATCAAACTCAGGGACTTCGATGGGCTCTTCCTCCATCTGCTCCCTGTCACGCTCCATGGCGTTCGTGAGCTTCTTCTCGATCGCGGAGTAGTTAGCACCCATGTCCTGTATCGTCTCCTTCCGTGCTTCCTCCGTCGGGACCTGGCCTTTCTTGAGCGGGTCATCCGGCAGCCCCATGTCGCGCCACCATTTCCTGCTTGGGGTCTTCCCGCTTTTCGCCATCTCAACGATCTGTTTCTTGACGCGGTCGCTTTGGGCCGCGGTCGCCAGCCGGCCCCCTCCGCCGATCATCAGACTGGACCCCGCAACCGGGCCGAGTGCCTCCCCGAACGCCTTGAACCCGGCCTCCGGGACCTCCATGAGTCGTCGCCCTTCAGTCTGGCCAGTCGTCGCAGCACCGACCAGTGAGCCGGCTTGTTCCATTCCTGCCTGGATGTACTCTTCACCCGACTCGCCAAGGACTTCCATTATGATACTTCCGGCGGTCTCTGCGACCTGCCGCTTCGCACCCTGGGCTCCGGCTTTCGCTGCGAGCTTACCGGTTATCTGCTTTGCGGCCCCGCCCAACCCGCTCTTACCGATACCAGGAACTGGGATCGCTGACTCGACTACTCCGCCGAGAGCCGACGTGACAGTCGAGATGCTCGCGGCGGTCTCCGGGGAAACGCCTTCTCCGAGAAGCCGATTGTACTGCGGGCCGAACTGCTGAGTCCCCGCCTGGGTCGCAAGGCCAGCACCGCCACCAGTAGAGTAAGCGGCCTTACCAACCAGGATATTCGGAAGCATTCCCATGCTGCCCTTCAGGAATTTCTCGAACCCGCTGTCGTCGCCCCTCTTGTCTATATCTCCGGACTGGTACGCGCCCTCAAGGAACTCGCGGTACTTCATGTCCTGCTTACTCGGCGTACGCCCCTTGGCAGCCGTACCGATAGCCCTGCCCATGCCACCATAGGCTTCCGCGATAGCATTGGCACCCTCAAGGAACGCCTCCGGCAATTCGGCTACCATCAGCTTGTCGCCCCACCGCTTCAAGAAACCTTGCTCACTCCACTCTTTCTTCTTCTGTTCGCCGGCCAGCTTTGCCGCCTGAGCTACCTTGCCAAGTATCCACATCCTGTCGCCCTTGTCCGGAACCTCTCGCGATATGCGTCGAGCAACCTCTTTGCGGCGAGGGGAGTACGGGTCGAGCATCGGGATGACGAAGTGCTGTATGTAGCCCTTCCTTCGGCCCTCTTCTATCTCTCGCTCTTTCTTGTCTGCATCCAATCGCTCACGAATACGCTGCCTTGGGCGGTCTTCCTCCGCCTCCAGAAGCATGCTAAATCGAGCGTAGTCGGACAGTCCGCCGAGGTTACCTTCCGCCATAAATTTTCTCCACTATCTGCGAGGCAGCGTCATAGACCTTCTTCTCTTCGTACGACATCTGATCTCTGGTCTTGTACTTCTCCTCGAACGTCCTGAAGATAGCCATCGCCGCACCGGCCTGTGGGCCCATCTGCCGTTCCCGATCCGTGAACTTCAGATCGTGCGTTTTCTTGCCTGCCTTTATTCCGCCCTCTTCAGCCTTCTTGAAAAACTCGTCCGCCTGGCCTCCGCCGTGCTGCTCATCCCACTTACGCTTGGCGTTTACTCTGGCGGCCTCGTTGCGCTGATCGACAGCCCGTCGTTGCTGGGTGGCTCCGCCCTGCTGCGACTCGCCGCGAATCTGGGCCTTATTGGCCGCATAGTCCTTTACAGCCTGAGACTTCTGCTCAGGCGACATTGGCTGCCCAGGGCCGTCGTCCTTCGTAGTGACTGTCGCCGATCCCAGACTAATGAGAAAATCTTCATCGGCTTTCCGTTCGGCCTTCGCAATCTCAAACTGGCGCTCTGCCTGCTGCCCCTTAAGCGTGGTCTTGGGGTCGATATGGCGCAACCCACCGTTCGGTTCCTTCGTGTACTGCTCGCCGTCAGGCATATTGACCACAAGCTCCTGTGGCTCGGGCGGCTTCGGGCCAGCCGGAATTGCCGTAGGCGTCAGGCCTACCGCCTTCTGATTGAGTGCCTGTTCAAGCTGCTGCCCTTCTTCCGGTGAAATCCTACCCTCGCTAACTGCGTCTCTGACGTACTTCTGATCGCGAGAGATCTTCTGAGCCTCGCGCCTGTCTTCGGCCGATATGACATAGTCCACCTCGGCCGCCTTGTCCTTGGCGGCCTGCTTCCGCATCTCCACTTCTTGCTGGTACTCGATCTCCTGCATGTCCTTACCGAGACCGGCAGCTACGCCAGCACGATCGGCAGCAGCGGCGTTCGCTGACTTCTGCATATCTGCCCGAGCCTGGATCTGCTTGTCCTGCTGCTGCGCAGAAGCCTTGAGCGCCTTCGCTTTATCAATGCTAGCGAGCATGCCGGGCGGATTGCCGCCGCGGCCGCCGCCTCCGCCTGTGCCACGGGAGATTCCATCAGGACCACCCACGTCATACGGCGCTCTAGGGGTCTGGTGCTGGCCAGCACCTGCTACCATCAGGAGCGCGGCGAGTCCAGAAATATCCCCACTGTCGTGCTTGACTGTGATCGGCATGCTAGTTTCCTATGTTCTCATTCCACTGAGTGCTTGCACCATCCCGCCAACTCCGCCCGGCCCGCCGGACTGGCCCATCATCTGGGCGAGTTGCATGATGATGTCATTTTCTGGATAGTCGTCGGTCCTTCGCTCCATGATGCCGAGGCGCCTGTCGTCATGCGACATCTTGGACTTATCGAGTGCATTCTGCCGCTCTCGCTCGATACCCATCTTCTGGGTACTCGCGATGGACGTATTGGCCGCACCGATTCCCTTCAGCCGGTTCAACATGTCCGACTCCTGGCCGGCGAACGCACGGTTGACTTCGCCGGAGCGAACGTCGCTTCCTGCGTCCGCTATTCCGAGCATCTCGTTGTACCGACCTTCGTTGGCGTCTTTCGCCTCTTGGAATGACGTGTTATATTGGCCAACGAGACCAGTCATCCCTTCGCCGGCCTTCGCCATCATAGCCTGGTTCTGGCCATAGATACCCTTCTGCCAGTCCCACTGCTCCTGGGCTATCCTCTGCTGAAAGCTCTGCGGCCTGCCGGCCCGCTCTAGGGCAAGTCCGGTCCTGGCCCTAGAGACGTCGTGTGGCGTAGTCATTGTCATTATGCTACTCGCTTGTGCTAAGGGTTGATTACTGTTACGTCGCCTGTCGTTCCGTCTATCGTTAGCCACACCTCATAGTCGAAGACACCGCTTGGATGCAACGGCCATTCGTTGCTGCATTGCAGCACCGGCGTCGTAGGAGGATGTCTGAATGAACCCTCCTGGACCAGCCTTCCTGGATAAACTTGTGCCTAATGCTCCGGCGCCGCCGCCCATTCTTGTCATATTATTCTCCTAAACTTCTGTTATTGTTTGTCCCGCAACATGAAAGAAAAGCCAAGCCTCTTCACCGTAGAAACCCCATTCCCCACTTCCCCATTCCCCTTCTCCGTAGTCCGTTGACTTCGTTTCAGTAGACTGAAGCGTATACCCGCCCACTTCGTCGCCAGAGTAGAACTTCGCAGTCCAAGTTAGTGTGCATTGAAGGAACGCATTGATGCTCGTGTGTAGCGAGTATGTGTAATCGTCCTCGAATGCCGTAAGTGTAGCCGACACATTTGTTGGATACGTCGGATTATTCGGGCCAGAAGCAAGCGTCCACGGCGAATCTTCCGCCCCAACTGCCGGAGCACTATCCAAGGCTTCGTAATATGCAATCGCTGCGCCCTCCATGATCCAATCAGCGCCAGCCTCGCAATACGGAGTTGCGTACGGTGCATCATAATTAGATATGTCCTCTGACTCACCAGTCCTTCCTTGGATCACCATGAAAGCAGACATTGCATCGCCAGCCCAACCAACGACGTTCGATATATCCAGCGTGTAAACTACCTTCGTCATTACCTCGCTTAGAACTTCAATTTCAATTTCAATTTCCTTTGCGGAAGAGAATTCATCCTCATCGTCCCAAGGAATTGTGAGCGCCGTCAAGGTGAGTATCTTCCCGTCGTCATCTGCCGTGACGTCGAAGTCGAATTCCGGTTCGCTCCCATACTTCTCGTCCTCTGCGACATAGACATACTCACCAGTGACGCTATTCGATAAAGCTCCCTCGCCGGAGAACCTTAGCTTGCGGGTCACCCCTTCTATCTCCGCCGTGTATACAATATCACCAATCGGCTCACCAGTCGCGTATGTATCACGGTCAGCCAGGATAAACTTCACGCCGGTCACGGGATACCCAGGTGCCATAGTTGCCGGAGCGGTCCCGATGAGCGAATAGACTGGCGTGTACCCAGGAGGCAGTGGACCAGGGAACGGCCATCCGCCAGTCCACCCAGGTGGAGACGTCGATGGCACGGTCGCGGCCGGTGCTGCTGTGTATGCTCCACCCATGCTAGCCTCCCACCATGACTGCGGAAAGCGTGATGCTCTCAATGACGATGTTATTTGTGTTGGTGATATTGGCGGCCCACAGTTCAAGCGTGTCCGCTGCCGTCAGTGACACGCGGCCAGAGATTGACATCGAACCCTTGTCGCCACCGCCGCCAGACAGCACGCGGTGAGAATGTAAGTTCAGGAACTCAGTTGCACCATTATTTTTCCAGCAGCCGAAGGCGACCTCGTACGAGGTCCCGCCGGTAGAGGAAATGGAGATAGACGCCGTCACGCGATACACGCCAGTCTTCACGACTGTAATGTGATCGTTCGTGTGGTCCGGGGTCATCAGGTTAGATGTTTCATTAGCAGTGAACTGCGTGACCTGAACTTTATTAGCCCAGCCAGAAGCCGCGATCGTAAGCGTGGTTCCAGCGTCGTGACAATAGATCCCCGCACCCGGCAGGCCTGCACCGGCTCCGGCGAAGAACAGGTCGTCACCAAACCGCACCTGGCCGTCTCTCGTGTAGATCGCGTAGTTGAGCGTGGTGCCCACGTTGATGTTGTCAACGTAAAGACCGTAGGCATTCGTGACGGCAGACGTCGTGGAAACATCCACTACTGCAAAGTACGCCCCCCTAGCCGTAGTTACATTTCCGGAACCGTCACGCAGGACAATAGAGAATGTGGCTCCGCTAACGGTAGCGGCCGTCCCAGATCCACGGAGATTCATTTGACAACTGAGTCCAGTCATTGAACTGAGCGCGTTTCCGTTCCATGCCGCCGACGTTCCGTACGAGGCAGAGAGTCCATATAATGGCAGTGTCATATTGCCAGAACCGGCGCTTCCATACTGGCCGAGAATACGAATCCCGTACTGTGGAAATGCGGTTAAAGACGATAAGAATACGCAGTTAATCTTGATGTGCTCAGTCCCAACCTCATTGCCAACACTCATATAGTCGCTG
>Ga0207997_1000775_pt1 | contig 16363 bp, 20 predicted proteins | sample AntAceMetag02UKN_FD_184777 | JGI IMG/M metagenome (GOLD analysis project Ga0207997, IMG submission 184777) | Saline lake microbial communities from Ace Lake, Antarctica - Antarctic Ace Lake Metagenome 02UKN (SPAdes) (version 2) | ecosystem: Environmental > Aquatic > Non-marine Saline and...
ATGACTGATATTTTTGATAAACTATTGAAGGAATTGGAGGGGGATGTATGAAGATAACAAAGAAATGGCTGGATGAAAAGAGGGCATGTAGTGAAGGAGTTGCGTGGTGGCTAAAGAACAAACAATGTGACCCAAAGAAGCTGTTAAATCTGCTTATCAAAAAAGATAGGGTGGACTGGGCAAACTGGTTGATTGTTCGTGGTTTAGATTACAAAGGATATGTTTCTTATGCTGTATTTGCGGCAGAGCAGGGAATTGAGATATACGAGGAAAAACATCCTGACGACAAAAGACCACGTGAGGCAATAGAAAAGGCGAAGGCTTGTATTGATGATCCCTCCGAGAAAAACAAGAGTGCCGCCGCCGATGCCGCCGCCTATGCCGCCGATGCCGCCTATGCCGCCTATGCCGTCAATTCCGCCTATGCCGCCGATGCCGCCGATGCTGCCAGAGAAAAAATGAGAATAAAGATATTACGATATGGTATTGGTATTCTACCCGAGGGGGATTGATGACTAATATAAAATACCTATTGATTATGTTTTTCGTAGCAAAAGGATTTTTCCCATATCTCCAAACAACCTGTTACAGATATGACGAAAGGGTTCTTATGGCTGATAACAAAAGTCAGGTTGAAGTTCGTGTTGGATTGTGGGAAGGGGTTGATGTTCTTATTACAGAAGTGAAGAATGACCTTTGGTTGCACGATAAAGATATTATTGATGTTCGTAAGGAGCCAACCAATGACTAAGAAAGCCGATTTGTGTTTATATTATTTGCTTCTGTTACGTTTGATAATGCAAGGTTTACCTCAGATATTATGTTACAGGGAGAAAAAATGCGCCAAATCCTCAAACAGATCAAGATGGTAAGCACAGCATATCAGGGAGTTGTTACACGGATCATACAGGCAATGACGCAGAGTGATGAGCGCCGGGCAAAGTTCTTCAGGAAAATTGAAGTTGAATTGAACAATTTTAATACAAAGCGCAAGAAATCAATCGGCAGATCCGCATCCGACCCATGCCAAATATTATCCAGCATTCCTTGCGAACAATGCACAGGGTACTATAAACTAAAAGATTTTAAGAGTCGCGCAAACAAAAGATACAAGAAATATCGTATGGCGAATAAATCTGATCCCGGCGCAATACACTGTCAATGTAAAGAATATGTAAAAGAGAAAGTTAGAAAACGTCCAAAAAGTTTTATCGTGAATCATATCTATAAATTGCATCAAAACATTAATGAAGGATCGGGGCTGTTTGACGGAGTACAGGATACGTGATAAAATGTAGTTAATGGGTAACTTAAAAGACTTCGTATCGATTGCGAGGAGACGCCTTTATTATTTAGGGCGTCTTTTTTTTATGGCATTCTAAAATGAAAAAGAAAAAATCCTACAAATTCAACGACATTAAAAGAGCGCAATGGCTAAAAGCGTACGAAAATACGGGGTCATTCACTAATGCCTGTCAAGCAGTTGGGATTGATCGATCGACTGTATACCTCGTATTGAAAGCAGACAAGGATTTCACAAAGCAGAAAGAGGGCATTGATAATCTGATTGATGATGCAGTAGAAAGCAGACTGCATGCACTCACAAAGACAAGCCCGGTTGCGTGTTTCTTCTGGTTATGTAATAGGCGCGGGGAACGATGGAAGAACATACAGAAGCTTGAGCATACGGGGTCGGTAAGTATATCGTTCGATAAACGATATGAAAAACTTTAAAGAAACATCGAAACAAATTGAGGCACTGGAACTCATTGCAGGGAATACGACGACACTACTTGAAGGCGGGTCACGATCAGGCAAGACGTTTATTTATATGCGGGCAATGGCAGCACGCGCATTACATTATCCGGGTACATGGCACGCAGCTTTAAGATTAAGATTCAATCACGCTAAAACGTCATTATGGCTTAAAACGTTACCAGATGTAATCAAATCTCTCGGACTCACAGGTAGGGTCAAGATGCAAGAGACAGATCATTACGCAGAGTTTCCGGGCGGCTCGAGGCTTTTTATTGCCGGCCTTGACGACAAAGAACGGGTTGAAAAAATCCTCGGTAATGAATTTGCTACATTATGGCTTAATGAAGGTTCTCAGATTGATTTTGATTCATACGAAACATTATCAACCCGATTGAATCCACCGCGTGGTGTCCCGGCGCGGTTTTTTGTTGACTATAACCCACCGTCTAAAAAGCATTGGGGATATAAAATATTTCACGATCGAGTATTCCCTGATGGTCGGCCGGTGCCGGATAACGATTACAAATTCCTTAAAATGAATCCGCAGGATAATGCAGAAAACAATGCAGAAGATTATATGTCACGTCTCGAGAATCTTTCTGGCCGGAAGCGTAAACGGTTCCTGCATGGTGAGTATGGCGATGAAGAAGGGTCACTATGGAAACGTAAATGGTTTAAGTATGGCAAAGCCCCGGCAGATATGACACGTATTGCGATAGGCGTTGATCCGGCAGGCAGCAAGACTGGGGACGAGATCGGGATCATTGCTGCAGGCATGAAAGATGGACTGTATTATGTCCTTGATGATTATTCAATGCACGGCACACCAAAAGAATGGCGTGACGAGGTCGTTGCATTGTATGATAAATATAAAGCCGACGTCGTTGCTGCTGAAAAGAATTACGGCGGCGACATGGTTGAGTCAACAATAACATCATTCGGTCAAGTAAACATAAACGTCAAAATGGTACACGCATCGAGAGGGAAGCAAGTACGCGCAGAGCCTATTTCTGCAATGTACGAGAGGGGGCAAGTCATTCATTCAAAAACTTTCACACAGCTTGAGGATGAATTATGCACGACAAAGTTTGAAGATTTAGAGGATAGCCCAAATCGATTGGATGCCCTTGTGTGGGCGTTGTCGGAACTCGCGATCGAGGGTGATATTATAATGAGGTACGTATAATGGCAATATTTGAAAAGATGTTTGCGCGGTTAGGGTATTTTAAAGAGGCACGCATTGCATCGCTATTCCGGGGTGACAGTCAATTTATAAGTGAGTACGGCGCAGACCAGCCGCAGGACTTCGAGCGGAATCTTACAGCATATCAAAATGAGGTATGGGTGTACGCTTGTGTTTATCTTATTGCGACAACGATTGCCGGGTTACCGTGGAGACTTTACAAAAAGAAAGTTGTTGCTGGGAAGGTGACGAAAGAAGAAATACACAACGACGAGGTTTATAAACTATTCGAGAGGCCGAACAACAACGACGAGAACTCCACATGGTTCAGCCTGATTGAATGGACAGTTGCAAATCTTGAGCTTGTGGGTAATGCGTTTTGGCTACTCGATGAAACGTATGGCAATCCGAGAAAACCAAAATCATTACAGGTATTACCTACCGCATCGATGCGTGTTATCCCCGGCACCCAAAAGGGCGAACTTGTCAAAGGGTATTCGTATTCATTGATGAACGGTACACGCGATGATTTTAAAAAAGATGAGGTCACGCATTTCAAATATATGTCAGCAAATAATCCTTTGTACGGTCAGGGCAGTTTATGTCCGGCAGCATGGTCAATCGATTCGATTAAAGAGGCACAGAAATCTAATCTGAATATATTCCGTAATGGATTAAAGATCGATTCATTCTTTGAGACGGATCAGCCGGTCAATGACGCATCGTTTAAAAGATTGCAGGAACAGATTGCACAGAGATACAAAGGGCCAAAGAATCATCATAAATCCGGCATACTTGAAAAGGGATTGAAGTATAAAGTCGTTACTGGCAACATGGCAGAGATGGAATTTATTAATGGTATAAAATTAAGTCAGACAGATATATGTGCTGTCTTTCAGGTGCCGCCGCCACTCGTCGGCATACTTGACCGGGCAACATACAGTAACATGGAGCAGGCAATAAAGATGTTCATGGTATTTGGTATACTCCCGAAATTATCCCGCGTCGAGCAAGTCATAACAACGATTGTAAAACGATTTGATAAGAATCTTTATTTTGAATTTAACGTATCGAATATTGACGCATTGAAGGATGATGAAAAACTGCGATCAGAGATTGTAAAGAACTATTTCAGTGTTGGCATACCTCTCAATACAATTATAGATACTCTCAATCTTCCATTCGGTAAAGTTAAGGGCGGCGATGTAGGATTTTTGCCGTTTAATCTTATGCCGATAACGCAGGCAGCGGAGGGTAAGCCGGAACCTTCCGCGTCTGCCCCCCCTGTCGATGAGAATGACGAGGATGACACCGATGACGAGGATGACGGCAAAGCATTATCAAAGTCATTTTATACACCTGAAAAAAAGGAGTTTCTTTCAAAGCAATTCGATCGGCAACTTACGCTGATAGAAAAACGGTATGAGAAAACGATTGGTGTATATTTTACTGGTCTTGAGATGGATATACTGGCGAAGTTACGCAGGGTAAAGGGCTGGAAATCTAAAGAAGATGCGACTGGTGAGGAGTACTGGTGTCAGAAAGCACCGCGTGTCGAATCAATCATATTCAATGAGGAAGAAGAAGCCTTGAAATGGTCAGAGCAATCAGGTAAATTCCATAAGGTTGCGTTCACTGAGAACGCTAAACGTGAATTTGCTAATCTTGGGTTATCGGGTGCGTTCGATGTATTTAATCCGGCGGCTGTAAAATTCCTTGATACCTATTCTTTGACTATGGCAAAATCTGTTGTCGGTACGAATTTCAATGACGTTAAATCCGTATTACAGGCAGGCTTTGAAGATGGGCTTGGCATTGATGATATTGCCCGGAATATACAGAACGTCTATGAGCCATTCACCGATGCAGGCTACAAAGCGAGACGTATTGCACAGACAGAAGTGCTTGGAGCATCGAACGAAGGTGCTGTTCAATCATATGAGCAGGCAGCATTGCAGGGCGTTAATGTAAAAAAAGGCTGGCTGCCATCATACAATAATACCAGAGATACACACATACAGGCAGGCGCAACGTATAGCGAGGCCGGCGCAATCCCTGTCCGTGAAGATTTTCAAGTAGGCGGGGGATCAGGTAATGCACCCGGATTAATAAACGTGGCAGGCGAGTCGATCAACTGTTTTCCCGGGTTTGTCCTTGCTGAATCTATTTCGCCCGTCAGTTTTATGTTTCGGAGGTACTATGAAGGTGATGTCATTACCATAAAAACTGCCGATGGTATCGAGTTGACCGGAACCCCGAATCACCCTGTATTGACCGAGTATGGATGGATCGCGCTTGGCGAGCTTGTAAACGGAATCAATGTAATCAGCAGCAGTTTCGGTAAGCAAATGACCGCGAGTAATCCAAACAAAGATAACTATCCAGCCGCTATTGCAAAGCTTTTTAAGTTTTCTGAGATAGCCGGGACGCTTGACAGGGTAACAGGAACCGAAAGAGACTTCCACGGCGACGGGATGGATTCCGATGTCAATATTGTATCTGTCGACGGCAAGTTGGGGAATAGTTGCAATACCCCTATCCTTCAACCATCCGTTAAGGATATTTTCTCCATGCCCGATACGAAAAGTTTTGTTTTGCCAAATGCTGGCACGCAATCGCAGTTCTCGAATAGTTCGCTTCTTTCCCCTAACGGCGTTATGGGCGGCGGCAGACAGTCTGTCTCTGCCGATTTGTCCGATACGGTGCATCCGGTTGCGCATAGCATTGCTTCTATCTCGTCTACAAATTCCGTTCTCAACGAGAACCCTTCTAACAACGGTTCTGCTCGTCTTGAAAGAATAAGAAAGCGACTGTTCGGATTCTCCAGACAGATAACGCTTGATAAGATCATCAACATTGTTAAGGGTAATTTTTGCGGGCATGTTTACAACCTCCAATCCAAAAGGGGATGGTATTTAGCTGGTAATAGTATACAAAATATTAAAAGCAGTAGCAATAGCATTATAGTACACAACTGTCATTGCACTACGTTCCCGGTGGTTGAGAAATGACTTGCAACGAGTGCATTAATAGATTCAGTTGTACGGAAGCATACGAGGACGTATGCACACTATTTCAGAAAGAGGAGAGGTACCATGCAAGAAAAGAAAATAAGCCGGGACAAATTGTTAGAGCTAATCAAAAACATCGATACAGAAACGTTCGCCATATGGTCAGATAAGAAATGGGATTATGCTGATCCGACAAAGGCGATTGGTATACAGGATCAGAAGAACAACAATACGCTTGATGTGGCGATATGTATAGAGCGTAGACCGGGCATTGTAATATATATTCCGAATAAGGTTTTAGAGGATGTGAAGGATGCAGGGTAAATACATACGGGTAAAATTAAAAGAGTACGGCGATTTAGAAGTTGATACGATTAGCATTTCGCGCGATCAGGGAATACAGGCTACGGTCAAAGACAAGGTGCTATATTCTTTATTGTTCGATACTAGTAAGTGGGACAATGACGGTGCTGGCAGTTGGGTAAAAACTAATCTTGAGCGTGTCGAATGGTGTGTTAAAAATAAAGGTGTTGACGATATAGGGTGGTTATTTAAAGATGACTATCATATCGATCTTGAGACGGGGAGGGAATACAAGATGAATCCAGTAAATAAAAGTTACAGTTGTGAATTGAAAGATTTTAATGAGGACAGCAGATCGTTTACCGCTATTGCATCGACTGAAACAAAAGACCGCGACGGTGATATTATGCGAATCGGTGGTGCTAAATTAAAAAATTTCCGCAAGAATCCTGTTATGTTATTCGGACATGATGATCGATCTCTTGCAATCGGGCGCGCTGATAATATCCGTAAGGAAGACGGGCGTCTGGTATTTGATGCTGTTTTTGCATCGAAGGAAGCCAACCCGTTCGCCGAGAATGTATTCCAGCTGTTCAAAGAAAAGATAATGCGGTCATTCTCAATAAGGTTTTCACCAACCAAAGCTGTACCGATACAGCCTGCGCCTGCTGCCAGTAATGAAATTATGCGGTTCCCCGGTATGGAATATAAAGAGTGGGAATTACTTGAAATCAGCGCAGTTAATATCCCGGCTAATCCCGAAGCTATGAAGAACGCTGGATACAGGGATTTTTGTTTAAAATCTATTGCAGTAGAGAATCATATCAATATGCCTACAGAAGAAAAGGCAGATGAATTTGATTGTGAGTGTATCGAGTGCGGACATAAACAGAAATCAGACAAACATTGCAAGGATTTAAAATGTGCTGAATGCGGCGGGCAGATGCGGCGTGCCGAGCGTCCCGGACCGGGGCAAGCAAGTTATAGTGGTAATCTTGAAGCTAAAGAGGAACAACTTGCGGAATTAAAATCAGCTAAAGGCAAGATCGAAAGAGAAAAAGAAATCGATAACGAAATTGCTGCATTAACAGAAGAACTTGAAAAAGAATCAGACGAGCATAAAACAAAAGAGCTTTTATCACAAACGCTGGAAAACATCAAGACCGGAATCACCGGATTGATGCGGAAATAGGAGGGATCATGGACGTAACGATGGAAGGACTGCAAAAACAAGTACATGATTTGACGGGGATGCTTTCAACACTCGTGAAAAAGAATGGCACAGATGGAGAGAAAGGTGATGGTGTTGTCCACACCGATGCTATTCAGAAAGACGAGCTTGAAAAGTTTAAAGCAGATACGCTTGAACTGATCGAGAAGGGTCTTGCAAAAAGCAAGGCGCCGATTATCGATCCTGCCGAGGAAGAAAAAAAGAAAGAAATTCCTTTCGGCACATTTCTGAAAGCTGTCAAGGAAAATGACCATGAAGTGCTGAAAGGTGCTATGACTGAGGCCTCAGATGCACAGGGTGGTTATACTGTCCCGACCGGGCAGGAAACGCGGATATTCGGAGCATTGAATGATCCCGCGACTGTTATTTCTAAAACTACGCCGTATGCTCACGGGCAAATCGACGGGTTTACGAAAAACATTCCGAAATGGTTGACTGATATGACTGTCGCATGGGCTGATGAGCAGGGAACAAAAAGCAATACTAAGCCCACGTTCACACAGAAGCAGTCTATTTTGCATAAGATGTATGCACTCGTCACATTATCAGACGAGTATCTTGAGGACAACACCGCGAATATTACTAAGCAGCTTGCTATGCTTGCCGGCGAAAATTTCGCTGTCGAGATGGAGCGCATCATCCTTGCTGGTAATACGGGTGCTGGTGATCCATTCATGGGTGTCGGTTATGATGCAGCCGTAACAACCGCTGCACAGGCTGGGGCGAATCTTACCTATCCTGATTTACTCACGATCATAAACAACACCAACCTTGAAAAATATCACGTTGGCGCAGAACTGTATATGCGCCGGGCGGTACTTTCACTGATTATGGGTCTTGTCGATGGGAACGCGCGGCCTCTTTGGAACATATCGAGCATCAATGGTAAGATGCAGAATACTGTTCTTGGTGTGCCGATTAACCTTTCAAGCCAAACAGTTGCTACGCATATTCTTTATGGTAACTGGAAAAACGTCTTGGTTGGTTACAAGGCGGGTGGTCTTGGCAAAGGTGTTCGCGTAACGTATAGCAACACCGCTGTTGATAATGATGCGGCTAACTACTGGATTACTGATCAGAGTGGTTATCGTTTCGTGCTTCGGCGTTCAGTTGTTGTCGTGAATCCTACGGCATTTTTCAAAATGACGGAGGTAGCCTAAACATGCGATACAAAATTATTCGTACTTTCGGCGCGTGCCTTAATTTTGAGAAAGACCAGATCAGGGAATTAACCGATGTCGAGGCTTTACGCTATGCTCAGCAAATAGAGAAAGTAGAAAGTCATTCGGAAACATTCCTTGACAGATCAATTACAAAAGGAAAAAAGAAAGGGAGGAAACAAGGATGAAGAAAATCATTGCACTTATCGCTGTTTTAGGACTGTTGCTACCCGGAATCCCCGTGTTTGCAGCAGAGAGAGGACTTACCCCGTATTCCGTAGACGTGACAACGTACCCGATTACGGAGGACGCTACTATGGCCGCGCAGATTGCACACGATGTAGTAAGTATCCACCACATCATTATAACCAATAGTGATGCGACGGTAGCTCAGACCGTGACGTTTTATGAAAATGCTGCATCAACCACAACCGTGACTTCTGCGTTTGCTTTTGATATTGCGTCAACGTCTGCGTCTGGGTATGTTGAACCAATACAGATTCCGTTTCCGATTCCTTCGTCCGCGCTGGAATTAGCGAACCCCTGTATTAGGAAATCGTCTCTCATCAGTGATGTAAAGGTAACAATATTTTATCGGTAACGACCATAGAAAAATAAAAATGCCTGTTGGGGTAATGTGGTCTTGCCCCGTTATCTCAGCAGGCGTGTAGTAAGAAATAATGAGAATAAGAAAAGAAATTATTGAAATGTGTTGTTTTACAGGGGTAACGCTCTCAATCTGGTGGTATATTGTGGGCGCAGTAATAAATTACCGGAGGTGAAAGAAATGTTTAAAAAATTGTTTGTATGTATCATTTCGATAGTCGGGCTGGCAACTGCTAATATAATTGGTGGTGCGGTTCCTAGGAAACCTGCACGCGAGTCTGGTGAAGTATCTGATCCGCAGGCAAAGAATAATCTCGGTCAGTTGTACCAGATGTCGTATGTTGATTCGACTATTACTGGAACAGGGTACATAAATTTTCTAATTGATTTGACCTCGGCAACATATACAAGAGATAGGACGCATCTGAAAATCAAAACAAGTGGACTGCGGGATGCTATGGTTACTCTATATGAAAATCCGACTGTTACATCAAGCGGTACGATAATAACGCCTGTATGTAAGAATAGGGAGCTTGCTGATACTCCGCAGACACAGTTTTTCCGTGAGGCGGTCGTATCATCAAGTGGGACTATATTGTCTACTCTTATAATTTCAGACCGGCACAGTATTGAGCCTGAAATAGAGCAGCAGTGGATTGTACCTGATGGGAATTCATACTTGATGACTCTTTTGAATACAATCGGTGGCACTGCTGAATATGACCTTGGTTTGGCGATTGAATTTTTTGAAACAGAAGATTAGAGAGGTGCTATTATGGCTGTTGCATTAAACGCTAATGCCTTAATCACGTTGGTAGAGCTTGACGAAATCTTAAAGATAACAATAGGTGATGCGGATTTATCGAACACGCTTATTAATATTGCATCGGATTTTATCGAGCGGTATTGTAACCGAAAGTTTATCTCTCAGGTATTTACCGACGAGATACACGACGGGGACGGTGGTCATAATATCTTTCTTGAAAATCCTCTAGTAACAGCAGTTGATAATGTGAAAAGCTGGGACTCGATAAGTAATATTCTAATCCAGACATTCACGGAAAATACGCATTATCTGATTTATCTTGACGAAGGATATATATATCTTCGTGGGAGAACATCAAAAGGGCATAGGAATTACCGTGTTACGTATACAGCCGGATATGTGACAGTAACAGCCGTGCCATATGATCTAAAGAACGCCTGCGCTCAGTTTGCGGGCTTTATTAATAGTCAGACCGGGAGTGCCGGGGCAAAATCAGAAACGATTGGTAAATATTCTATTACATATGGTAGTAGCGGTAGTATCTCCATTAATGGCATCCCTGCGCCTGAAAGTATATCTGGTGTGATAATACAGTACAGGAAATTTAATATTTAAGGGGTCATTATGTCTTTCGCAAGCCTGCTAAATTTAACATGCACGGTACAGACAAGCACACCCGCGCAAGATAGCTCAGGTCAGAAGATAGCAAGCTGGGCTGATACGTATACGAGTGTAAAATGCCGTCTTGAGCCGATAAGCCCTGGCCTACAGCGCACACCATCCGAAATATTCGATAATGCCACGCACACACTTTTTATGCTTATTCCTATTGGCACGATTGTCACTAAAAATATGCGTATCGTTTTAGGCGGACAAAATTATATTATTCTTGACGTACAAAAGCTATATGATACGGGCGCACAGCATCATCTTGAGATTATTTTGGAGTTAATAACATGAGCTTAACGATTCAGACGAGGATTACGGGTGATAAAATCGTACAGGCTAAATTAAAAGAGCTTGCACGAAAAAGCCCTATTGAATTAAAGAGAGCATTAACCGAATCGGTTCTTGTCGTAGAAAAAAGAGCAAAATTCAGAGTGGCAAGGCAGTCAAGCAGACTTGCTGCATTAATTACGCATAGTGTAGAAAAAGGGGCAAGCGGTGAAGGTTTTGTTGGCAAGGTTGGGACGAATGTAAAATACGCGCCATTTATAGAATTTGGGACGGGTAAATTTGCAACGAAACCGGGTGGCAGAAAAACACCGTGGGTATATTACAGTAAAAAACTAAAAAGATTTGTATGGACGGAAGGAATGGCCTCTCAACCATTTTTAATCCCAGCATTTAAAGAAAGCGGACGCGATATAATTAAATTTATAAGAGCTGCATTTAAAAGATTGGAGAAGGGCATATGATCGAGCTTGACATAATTGCATATCTGAATAATGACGATACACTGTCAACACTTTTAGGATCGACCGTAAGTGATTCTAAAATATACCCTTCGCAAATGCCACACGGAGCGACAGCACCATTTATAATTTATACGACCAGCTCAAACGGTGGATTACAAGAAAACATGAATGATATAACGATGAGCTTTAATTGTGTTGATGATAGTTATCTGGTAGCAAAACAGATCCGTGATAGGATTTCTGCGCTGCTTGATGTGCAGGATCAGGCGCAATGGCTGATTTCTAGTGCGAGTTATAAAATTTTCTGGTCAAAACTTGTCGGCGGGACTACATTCAAAGAGCCGGAGCTTGATAATTTTCACGATGTGGCAGTAGTTGATTTTCAATATATAGAGTTAACCGGGAGGTTTATAGACGTGATAAACAAATCAATTACATTCCCTATGTTTGGGTCATTCGTGGACGAATTTACCATATTTAACGGGTATAGGTTCCCGGCAGCTGTTACCATAACGGCGGTTGAATTTCATTCAAACGAGGCACCAACCGGGGCAGATGCAACGCTTGATATTCTGCTTGATAGTGTGGAGCAGACAAGAATTGCGACATTAACCGACGGGACGCGTGATGAGCGCACAAATATCACGGATTTGGCGGTTACTTCGGCGCAGGATGTCGGCGCAATCATAAAATCAATCGGGTCAACAAATCCCGGTGCAGGTGGAACTATAGTGTTTCATTACAAATAGGGGTAAATTATGAAGAAAATAGCCATTACAGCTCTGTTTTGTACGATTTTAGCCATTAATATCTGTCATGCGGTAGTTTATGACTTAAATACAGATGATTCGATTACAGACGTATCCTCGGCAACATTTATGTATACGATAGGGCTTGACGAAATGGCAGAACCGGCGGCACCCGCCGCAGATAAGGGGTATTTATGGATTAAGGCGGATGGCTCGATACATTATAAGAATGATGCCGGGACGGATTATGATTTAACGACAGGTGGGGCAGTCGGGGTATCATCAATCAGGAAAGCCGGGGATGCTTTACTTACTGGCAATGTTACGCTTACGGGCGGGGCAAATATTACGCTTACACAGGCGGGTCAAGATGTATCTATTGCATCAGTTGGTGGTGGAGTAACAGACCACGCCGCATTAACCAGCACCGGCACATTAACACATCTTGAACTTGAAAACGAATTATCATCTTTAGCAACAACGTATTTAACATTATCATCGGCAACCGCGACATATTTACAAAATTCATCCGCAACTGCTACATATTTGTCGATTACAGACGCGGCATCAACATACCTACCAACAGCGACGGCGCAGGCTGGCTATATGCAGAATCCATCAACAGCTATTCTCAATATGTCTGGATTTGACATTACTGGCGGTGGCCTGATAGCTGGAGATGATGTAACAGCTGTCTACGGTGTTGCTGCTGCAACAGGTGTCTTCAGTAATTCTGTATCAGCAGCATCTTTTACAGTAACTGGAGTCTATACACTTCCAACAGTAGATGGAACAGTTAACTATATAATGAAAACAGACGGAGCTGGTGCGTTAACGTGGCAAGCTGATAATGATACAACTGACCACACCTCATTTTCTAATATTGGCACAAACACACACGCTGAAATAGATACACGGCTAAATAATCTTGACACAAGCACAGGCACTTTCTTGACCACAGCAGTCGAATCAATCGCAAAGGCGGGTGATGCCGCATTGACAGGAGCGGTCACGCTTACCGGCGGCTCTAATGTTACCTTAACGCAAGTCGGGCAGGATATTTCAATCGCATCTACCGGGGGGAGTAGCGCATCATCATCAATGGCAACGGCGGTCGGCGGAGTTATTATAACATCTCCGACGGTTGCAATAGATTTCAACGGGACATTTTTTACTGGTCTTGCTGATAGCTCTACAGCACAAATAAATATATCTACCACATCATTATCAGTATATTTGCTTGATGTATCTTCAGCAATTGCAGCGTATTTGCAAAAAGCAACTCCATTTGCCGGAGATGTGACGGGATTATATTCTGCTACGGTTGTCGGTGATGATTCCCACGCTCATACAGGCGCTACCCTGTCCGGCATAGATATTTCCGACGACACAAATCTTACGGCAGGCGATGCGCTTACGATTACCCTCGACGAAATAGATTTTGACGGTGGGGCTTCACCGGCTGGCGACCTCGGCGGTACGTGGGCTGCGCCTACAGTGGATGATGATAGCCACACACATACCAGCGCAACTCTATCGACTGCCGCTGTAACAAATGGTGCGGCTACTATGGCAACAGGAGACCAGATTTTTGATTTCTGCGAAACAACACAAAGATATGTGCAGGAAACAGATGTGAAATATTCTGGTGTAGTTATTTCTACACCTACCGCCTTACCGTCTGCAGTAGGAATAAGAGTCACACCTTATCTTGGATATGCAGTGACATACACCACAATCACAGCAATTGTATCAGATGGGACAAGTGTGACATTCAATCTTGACCAAAGACCTTACTCACTTACAGCCAATGCATACGACACCGAAGGGATATATGTATTTTCAAGCGCATTGGTAGCAGATTCAGACGGATATGCCGGAGCAGCAACAGGCGATTTAACCGTTCCTGCAAATTACGCATTATTTATCAGCACGACCGCGCGGGCGGTGTCGGGTGATGTCGGTGCAGTAGATTTCCATATGACATATACGAGGGATTAATGAGAAAAATTATTGTCTGTCTATTTATTTTATCAATAGCACTTCCTGTATTTGCCGGGGATTACTGGATGTACATTTTCAAGCTTGATAACATTACTGACAAAACAGCATTGTCATCGCAGATAGTTGGGCGGGCATCGCAGTATGACATAATTGATTTTGTTCCTATCTCAATGCGACCTAACGGGATGTCAACCAAAGAAAAAGAGAGTTATGTTGTTCTGAGGGTATCTGGTTTGACAATGGAGAAGATGAGAGAACTTAAGCAGGCAGAAGTAAAATCAGATGTTGTCCAGAAGTGCAGGCAATACAAGGTTGACTACACGACGATACTGAAAAAGGAGAAATATACACTTGCAGAAATTCTACCGCATGTTATCGACAAGACTGCCGATAGCGTTATTAGTATTGACTCTAAGTAGCCCGCTTTTTTCGGCTGACGATATATCAAATATTCCCGATGATTACGCTACGCTTGCCATATGGGAAGCCGCAAAAAATGGTGATATAACAGCACAGACTGGCGATACTATTGCACAAATTAGTGGAGAGATATTAGGTGGGGTTACTGTTAGCGGTTGGACTACGGATGCAGATAGTAGAATTATAATCACAGGGATTTCAACAGATACCCACAAGGGAACAGCAGACGATGGCGGTGCGCAAGTGACAAGTTTTGGTGCAGAGGTTTTTAAAATATCTAATTCAGGAAGTTTTAGATGCGATATTATTATTGAAAAATTAATTGTACAGATTGGTGCAAGCACAGGGAACGAGATAGCGATTTACTTAGCCGGTGGTGGCGCAGGGAGTAAGGCTATATTTCGATACAATGTAATATATTCCACTACTTTATACACTGCTGGTTTTTATCTTGCGTCTGGAAGTCACGACACTGAAGTTTATAATAATATTATGTACGATACTCATTCAAGTTTTTTTGGTGGTTGCCGCATTCAGGCATCACATTCAACTATATTATATAACAATGTTTTTTGGAATAACTACTATGGCATTAGAGCAGGGGCATCTACTGACCCTGTACTTGTAAAAAATAATTTATGTTTTGAGAATAATTCTGATTTTTATGGAACAACTCTTTTTGACACCGCATCTACTGGTAATTTTTCGTCTGATACGACAGGAGATAATGATAATCTAGCCTCTGGGGATAATACGGCGAACGTAACTTTTTCAGAAGGGGTTGATTATATTAGCACAACGACAGTGGTCAATCTTCACCTTGTTGCAGGGAGTCAACTTATAGATGCTGGTTTTGATGTTGTATCCGATAGCTCTATGACAGTAACAACAGATATTGATTACCCTCAGACAGGTGCAACGTTCCTTGTGAGAAACGATGTTGGTGCAGACGAGCTTGCAGAAACACCAACACCGACACCAACATCATCAGGCTTCCCAATAATACTGTATCTCGGGGGTAATTAATGGATACCATACTGGCAGCGTTTGCAAAGTTAATTCAAGATAACGGTATGGCAGGATTTATTGCCGTTGGGGCAGCGTGCTTAATTTATTATGTTTTAAGACAGGAAGATAAAAGAGAACAGAGAGATGCAGAAAGAGAAAAGTCACTTATGCTTCTATTGAGAGAACAGAAAGATGCTTTGAATGCACACACATCACAGCAGAAAGAAATGTTTGCTGACCAGAAAGTTGCAAACGTACATAACCGCGAAGAACATAAAAACCTTATGGCAATGGGGGAAGGAATCCTTGCGCAATGTAACTCGGCATGATGGCGTTTTATCAAACGGATTTATGAAGTTAATGTTTGGGCTGTTATTCCTTACGATAGGTTTTGTCGTCGGTAGGTGGGGGAAATCATTAGAATATAAAAAGGGTTGGTATGTTTGCGCTAATACCACACAAGCAAATCTAAGAAAGGTTGGAATAGAAATTGATATTAAGTAAATGGATTTTGGCAGACGAAACTAATCGGCTGTCATAAATTACTAAAATAAAAGGAGGGTAAGAGTATGGCAACAACGGCATCGAGTATCATTGTAGGAATGAACAAAACGAGCTTCATCACGCTCAGCACGTATGGTGCAGCGGAAGGTGGCGGGACTGACCTCGGCGGGACAGAGGGCGGAGTAGAGATTACAACGGAGAGGGAGTATTTTTTCAAAACGAGTGATTTGACTCTCGGACCA
>Ga0207997_1000780_pt1 | contig 16271 bp, 21 predicted proteins | sample AntAceMetag02UKN_FD_184777 | JGI IMG/M metagenome (GOLD analysis project Ga0207997, IMG submission 184777) | Saline lake microbial communities from Ace Lake, Antarctica - Antarctic Ace Lake Metagenome 02UKN (SPAdes) (version 2) | ecosystem: Environmental > Aquatic > Non-marine Saline and...
TTTATCGGAAAAGTATCTCGAAGATCGTAGCCCACATATAATAACTGCTATGTTTGACAAAGTAGGGGATATGTTTGGAAGAACTACAAAAAAATGACAACCGAAGAACCCCCATTTATCGAAGAATACAAAGACAACGAAGTAGTAGAAAAAGCAGAGATAGACTGGCTTAAAATTGCTAAAGCTTTCGGTATTACAACATTTATAATAATAATTGGCTCAATAGCCGTAGTATATGGTATTAAAATCTTTTCAGCTTTAGGTAAGATAATATGAGTAGAAAATCAAGAAATAAATACGCAGATAATTCTAGGGATAGAAAACTTGCTAGATTCCCGCCAAGCGTAGCAAACGTAACTTTAAGTGGAAAAATCATAAAAAATAAGAGATTTAAGTAGATGGACAACAAAGAAATAAAGCAGATGATTTTAAAAAGAATCCAAAAAAAGAAATTTAAAGTAAAATGTAGAGTTTGCGGTAAATTTGTTCTAAATACAGATGTAAAACAAGTAAAAAACAACCTTTGTACTTGTAATGATTGCATAAAAAAGAGTTAATTTCTACTCAAAACCATACTTTTTTTTCATTTTTTTAGAATAATCGAGATAACCTCTCGTTGTACTTATATCATCATGCCCTAATAAGTCCATAACTTCTACAATATCGCTCTTTTTTATCAAAAATAACCATGTAGCATAAGAAGAACGTAACGCATGGGGATTTAAAGAGTATCCTAATGCATCAGTAGAGGCTTTAGAAAGTATCTTAGCCCATCTACTCTCTTTTATCTTAAACAACTTATCATTTCGCTTACAATTAGTTTCTGTGCCTACCTTATATATCATAACCATTAGCCAAGAAGGAACTGCCACAACTCTTTCTTTATTGCCTTTGCCTATAACCCTGACCTCTGCATCTTTGCTAGGTTCTTTGTACCATGAGTTAAGGTTGAAATCTTTATACGAGATCCCTTTGATGTATTCATTAAACTTATCCCCGAATAACTCAGACACTCTTAAACCACAATAGAAACTAACATAAAGAATTAGTCTATCTCTATTCGACTTCATACCTTTAGCCATAGTACGCATTTCCATTTCTGTAATGACTTTCTTAATTCTCTTTCTCTTTCTGCCGGTTCGGTTTTCTACATACAGCTTTGATACAAAGGTCTTAACTTCTTCTGTGTAGTCTGTTGTTCGAGTTATGTACTTAAACAAGTTCACTAGAAAGGCTCTTGCTATGTTGTGTCCGTTGAATCTGTAAATAAATTTATTCACATACTCTTGTGTAACATCTTGGAAATCAAATTTATAAAAGTAATTCTTATATTCAAAAATGGATCTAGGTTTTAATCCTTTGACCTTCAACCAATCCTCGAAGTTTTTAATATCTATTGTTATTCTCATTGTTTTCTTTTTACTTGTCCGACTAACTTTAATTAGTCGGATAAGCCCAGTTTGAGCAGAGTGTTCCCCCCCTCTTTCCCAATAATATTATTAAGTGATGGTAGTCGTGCCTTTTTCCTTACCTTTCAAGCATTAACACCAAATAAGACTTCATTGGCTTATCTTTTCTTCTTCTTCGTGTTCAAACTCGTCAAAGAATAAGTCGTTTAATTTAACCTTCTCTGTGTCTTTAACGAAGCCTAAAAAGTCCTTCTTAACTTTTAAGTTCGGGGTAACTAAGTAATCTTTAACTCTACTATCTTCGTTCTTATCTTTCAACATACCATTCAAACGCTTTCTAACGCTTACAACTTCTCGACCATGAACCTTACAAGCAATATCAAGAGCATCTTTACTTAGCTTACCATCTTTCATAGTTTCTAGTAGCCCTTCATAAAACATTCTTTCTGGATCATTAGAGAAGCTAGAATCGTTGTACTCTCCAAAGACTTTAGCCCGTTTACTTCTTTTAATAGAATTGTACTCCTCTCTTTGTTGTGATGTCATATCTCCAAAATGTAGTATACCGACGGTTGTACTTAATTTTGAATACTGGGGATTTTTTGTCTTAGACTTAGACCAATCAGATTCTATTTTTTGATTATATCTAACGTCCCATATATCGCTAGTGTATAAACTTATTTTTGGCATTTGAATTAAAGCAACACCACGCCTAACAACTGTAATACGCATACAACACAATCCTCTTATATCTCTATCTAAATCAACAAACGAAGGAACTGCCATCAGAAAGACATTAAAATTATCTCGATACATATTCATAGCCCTTATAAGTGTCTTTTGTCCTTCACTAAAGAAATCTCTTTTGTAAGTAACATTTATCATTTCATCGTTAAAGATTATAGATTTTTGCCTATTCGTTAAGTGTTTAATAGCATCTTCTCTTGAATAGATTATATCTCTTGATGGTTTAAATGGTACAATACCGCCTTTTAACCTATGACAAAGTTTATAGATAAGTGTAGATTTACCAATTCCTGTAACTCCTTCTACTGCAATTCTTGCATCAAATTGATTATTAACACGAGTTTCTATTGACTCTGCTAAATCTTTTAATGTCCAGATTAACAGCTTACCCATTATCTACCACCTTCTGAAAATTGTTGTTTTAGCTTATCTAAATCTATTTCGTCTGAACTTTGGAATATTAAAGAATTGTTATTCAATGGAATATTAATCTTTTCTTTTATATCTCTTAGATGTGATAAGCAAACTGAGAAATGACTTTCATTAATCTTAACTACGCTAACACGATTACGTTGGTCTTTGTCTATCTTTTGTATTCCTTTTAGTACTTTATTAACATCTGCAACCCTCTTACGTAATTTTTCTATTTCTTCTTTTTCCTTTCTACAAGCGAAAGACGAGTTTTCTATTATCAAACTTAATTCATCTGCTAGTCTACGAATAGCCTCAATTCTTGCTTTAATTTTCATATCTTCTGGAAGCCCTAAAGATTCTTCTATTGCCTCTGCTCCGTATATTGACATAAGAACAAGTTTATCTAATTCAACAAGAGGTTTTAATATTTTAAATGAAGTGTAACCCTGTGCTACGTTCCAAGCACTCGTACCTTTTTCTAATTCATTTCCCATATCCTAACTCCATACAAGCCTCTCTAAATATTTTTGTTTGAGAATAACCTTTTATTTTAATCCAATTATATAATGCCGGTTCTATTTTAATACATAAAGAAACTTCTCTTTTACCGACATCTTTTTTTATATTATTTATATTCATATATATAGTTTATGTAGTTATTATATATTAAACTTACTTTTCTGTCAAAGAATAGAAAACTATATAAACCATATATCGCATTAACAATTTTTATGAAACAACCATTTAAGAAAATAACTTTTAAAAAGATTAGCGAAGCACAGATACTACAACTAGATATGTTTAAAAAATATGGTCATAAACCTAAAATATCTAAACGTAGATGTGGCTTAAAATCTTGGGAGTATACAATAACTAAACCTAAGGGGTTAAAAAAAATATAATGGCGTTCTCAGACTTTTTCAAAAAGAAGAAAAAACAAGAAATAGAAATAGAAGATGATCTAACAGAAGAAAACAAGTTATACAATGAAAAACCAAGTAATATTCCTTTAAGTGCATACAAAAAGAAAATCTATGACGAAGAATTTAAGAAAGAAGCAAAAATAGAAACTATGCGATACGCAAAGGAAGAAGCTAAAAAAAAAGCAAAAGAATTATACGTTAAGAAACAACAATCTCAATCTTCAGGGGTTATGTCTTTTTTAAAAGGAACACCACAGCAACAAACACAAGCAAGAGATATTCTGCAAACAGGATTTAATTTTACTAATCAACAACCAGTAAAACCACAAGCAAGAAGAAAACCAAGCACTAAAACTAAAACATATTACAAGCCAGTAACAATTAAAGGTAAAAAGGTTTATAAAAAAGTAACACCAAAACGTAGAACTACTCGAAAACAACCAAAGAAAAATAAATCCCCTGATGACTTCAGAAACTATTTAATGAGGTTATAGTTGGCTACAATAAAAGAAAAATTACAATCTAAATCAAAATCTTATAAAACAGCAAGTGGCAAAACAGTTTATGTATATAAAACAAAAACTGGCTCTACTTCTGGAACTGCTAAAGAAATTTCTACTGGTAAAACATCTTCTGGGCGTTCAACAATAGGAACACAAAACTTATCAGAAGAACAAACGCAAGAAGCAACACAAATATACGAACAAGAAGAAAAATCAAGAAAGTTATACGAACAAACAGAAAAAGTAAAAGCATACGGAGGAAGTTTAGAACCTACATACTCTGGTATGGCTAGAAAAGGTTATTTAATTTCAAGAGAAACTGCTGATGGAAATATTTTATTTACAAATCCTAACACTAGAAAACAAATTATAGCACAAGTAGAAGGAGAAAAGCGAACAACATCTAAAAAAATAGCAGGTTATAGTGATAAAAATAAGCGTTGGGAAAGCGATTTATACAAGAAAGAAAGCAACATAGCACTAAATAAAGCCCTTTCTGGCGGTCTTGGAATCGTAGAAGATTACGGCTACCCTACAAAATTAGTACCTAAAAAAGAAGTAAGTACTAAAGAATCAAAAACAACACAATTAAAAGATTTTTCAAGACCTTTCTTAATTCCAGAAGCATATACAAAAAAAGAAACAAAAGAAACAATTTACGATAAACCAGTAAACGTGGATTTATTAACAACCGCAGAAATCATAGGCGTTTCTAAAGATACCCTTTCAAAAGGAGAACCACTATATCAACCAATAGGTTTTGAAGGAAACTACACAAAAGCACAATTACTGGGTGCAAAAGAAGTAGGTTTAAGTGGTGATGACGTTTTATACACAATACCGACAATAAAAGAAACTTTTAAAAAAGAATTACCAAAACCAAAACTAAAAACAGATAAATTTAAAGTTCTATCAGATTTCATACAAAAACAAACAGACAAGATAAAACTAAAATCAACAGAAAGCAATCAAGCACTCCCAACAAATTATAAAGAACTTGTCGAATATCAAGCAAAACAACAAGCCAAAGGATTAAAAGGTGCAGTTTTAGGATTTGGGGGAGATGTAACTTCTGCTTTAGTAAAAATGCCTTATGATGTCGAATCTTTCACATCAAAAACAATAGAAGGTGGAAAAAAAGCAGGGTTTATGGGTTCTGTATATGCGACATCTGGCGAAGAAAAACTAGGTTTCGTTTTTGATGTAGGAACTACAATAGTTCCGGCAACAAAAGGAGCAAAACCTGCAATAAAAGAAGCAGTAATCGTAGGATCTAAAAAATATCTTCCTTCTTTAGCAGAAAAAACATTCTTTAAAAAATTCATGAACTTAGAAACTAAAGAAGTAATAAAACAAACACCCTTAAAAACAGCTTTAAAATATACTAAAAAAACAATAGGTGTAGCAGTACCCGTTACATTTGCAGGAGTAGCAACATACGATATAGCAACTTCCGAAAATAAAAAAGAAACAATTTATGATTTATCAACAGAATTAACAAGATACGCAATACAACATAAATTAAGTTATTCATTTGGAAAAAACGTAGTCGGAAGAACCATACAGAAAGGTATATCAAAAATAGCACTACCAAATACACTAAAAGATACTTCTGCTACTACTAAAAAAACAACAATGGAACAAGATTTACTTACTTCTCTTAAATCAGATAAAAAACTACCAAAAGATAACATCGTATTCGATATAGATGGCACAAGCGTTAAACAAACAACACCAAAACCTTCTAAAGTTATCTTAAAAGGGGTAGAACGATACGGCACAGAATCAAAAGCTACGTCTATCTCGGAATTAAAAGAAACAACTATCAAAGATAAAACAGAACTAACGAGGCAAATAAGCGAAGGAAAATTAGTAGTAAAAAGAAAATCTTACGTTGAAAACATACTGACTGGAAAAAAAGACGTTTTATCAACAGATTACAGCGTATTTAAAATAGATTCGGTATCAAAACAAATACCTACATTTAACGAACAAAAACTATCGCAAATCATAACAAAAGCTAAACTTTTAAAAACTTATTACCCAGAATTAAATTTAAAACTTAGTGTGCCTAATGTAAAATCAACACAAACGGCATTAGTTAAATCCTTACCGGAAGCAGAATCTTTAATTAAATATAAAGATGTAGATACTTTACTTTTTGGAAAGATTAAAACACAAGCAAAAGTAGGAAGAACGTACACCCAAGATGAAACTTTAGTACGAGGTTTTGGAAAAACAAAAGGAGATAGTCAGTTTTTATACTCTGTTGCGAGAGATTCTTCTAAAAAATTAATAAACATAGGTGCTAAACCAAAGAAAGCACCAGATAATTTTAAACTATTGGAAGATTTAAAGCAAGAAAGAACAACCGCCGAATCTATTACAAATTTAAAATATGAGGAAGTGTCTAAACCAGATATAGTTATGTTCGATGTAGTAAAGAAAGGAATACCGAATTTAATTAAAAAAATCAAAATACCAGAAAAGTTAAATAAAAACTATGCAGAGTTTACATCTTCACAAAAACCATCATTAAAAGCAGAACCAAAACCAATGAACATAGAAATAAAAGATAACACTGCAAATAAACAAAGTTCATCATCTTTACTATCTCTTGAAAATATAAAATCACAACTAGACCAAATGGCAGTATTAAAATTGCCAGAGATAACTCCTTCTTTAGTTAGTGTCAAAGGAAAAAAATATGGTTCTCTACCTTCTGCTTACGCAGAAGAATTAACAATGAAAAATATCCCAAAGATAAAAGAGATCCCAAAGATAAAAGAAACATCGTCCATATCTTTATTAAAAGAAGCAAAGATAGAAGAAATTAAACCTATAAAAGCAATAGAAGATATCTCGAAATTCCTTAAAGAGAAAACATCTAAAACTAAATCTAAAACCAAAACTAAAAAATCAAAAATAAAGATAAAAACAACACCAAAAACCACAAAGGCTTTAAAATCTTCTATTAAAACGGCACAGGAGCATATAAAAATAAATACAAATACAAGAAAATTACAACAAAGTTTTAAAATAGCACAAAACTTAAAGACTACTGATTTAACTAGTGTCAATATTATTAATTTGCCAAAAATACCGAGTATTTCAACACCAAGTAGACCTAGTACCCCAATTACGCCTTCTAACAGAATCTTTCCAGTGATTCCATTAGATATACGATTTAAAAATTATAGGAAAAGACAAAAACAAGTACGAACAAAAACGCCTTCAGATTCATATATTCAAGACTTTACAAGTAAAGTTTTAAAATTAAAACCAATGAAAGTAAAGAAGGCAGACTTGAAAGGTTTATTAACAAAGAAGTATAACCCATTTGAATTAAGACGAGGTATAAAACTTGTATAAAGGAAAATTATATTACGCAACAAGAATTATCGGTTATTCATTTATAGCAACGTGGGTACTCTTAGGTATCTTTGATAATTTATTTAATACCTTTACGGCTCTTTTATTTTTGGCGTTAGAATTAGGAACTGTACTAATTTCACTCATACATTTAAAGAAGATCAAAGATAATATTGCTTTCCCTATAACGATGTTGTGTATATCTTTAATTGGTATTGCGATGGGGTTGGTTTAATTGGTAACACAGCAACAATTAGCCGAATTAAAAGAACAGGGATATACAGACGAGGATATACAACAAGCCGTATACGAACAACAATTAAATAATTCTATGGACGATGTAAATGAAAGAGCAGATGTGGGCGGTATTCAAAGCAATACTGTTGTAGGCGGTTTAACTCCAAACAACATTATAGAGTGGCAGTTAGAATTAGATTCAATTCTTGAACGTATAGAACACCTATTAAGAGGAGATAGACCAATATCAAGAAATGGTAGTATTACTTACGAAACACCTAAAACAGAAGATGAACAAATTTTAAATAATTATGGCGTTTCGGAAGTTATGAGGTTATTAAGCCTATACATTAATAGAAATACAATTTTAAGTAATTACGACGAAGATACAATACACTACAAAGTTTATGATTTTGGTTGTGAACTGGCAGATTTATTTTTTTTAAAATATGACGAATTTGGTTGGAAATCAGAATCAAAAAGAAAACTATACCCTATGTTAATAAGAGAAATTATAGACGTAGTACATTCATCATATTTAAGAGCTTTAAACGGAGGAGAAAGAGAATCAATAAGAAAAGCTATCTCTGTTCAACAAAACTTAGCAGGTGGGGATAATGATGATGTACAACAATACCCAAGAAAACAGAAAAAATGGTTTAATCCGTTGTCGTGGGGTGGTTGATGTTTAATAAAACATCAATGTTATTTTTAATATTTTTCTTAGTCTGTTTAGTTCCTGCTTTCGCAGTTCAATCAGTAACACAAGTAACACAAATTTCATCAGGCGATACTGGTTTAACTATTGAATACCCAAAATACTCAAATGTGCCTCAATATTCAAATTTTACACTTCATACACACATCTATAATCAAACGAACGGAATGCCAGTATATCAAACTCCCTCTTGTTATTTACATTTATATTCTACAAATAGCGAACACACAATAAAAGAAGAAATGAAAAAATCAAGCGATGGCATAGATTACGAGATATTTATCGCTAATGGCAATTTTACAGACATTGGCTCACACGCTTATATTATTTGGTGTAATATATCTTCTGTTGGTCTTGGTGGGTTTGCCTCTGGCATATTTGACGTAGTAAATGAAACAACTACCGATGTTCCTACATCAGAGCAAACATCAATTTACGTAACAAGTATATTTATATTTACTATTATGTTCTTGGTATCTTTATTTTCGGCTATCTTTACTAATGGAAAGAATAAATACACAATGGGAAAGGTAGATATAAATTATGGAAAATACCTTAAAATAGGTTTATTCTTTTTATCTTACTTTTCAGCGTGGATATTAACCTTTTTCTCCCAATTAATCGTAGAACTATACTTTGATTTAACATTTATATCAAATTTCTTATTTTTCATATTCCAAACAATGAGTATTTTAATTATCCCAGTTATCCTAGTAACTGGTTCGGTTGTAATAGCCGATTGGATCGCAGACATAAAACTATTAAAAGAACAAAAGAGAAACTTACCAAGAAGATGATAAAACGAGAACAAATATGGGCAGATGTAGATTTTGTTAAAGCCTTAAAGAGAATACAGGGAAGGAAACTTATGCAGGGTAAAAAATACGAAGGATTAGAGAAAATCACAAGAGAAGTAGCTAAAAGCCCTCTATTCCTTCAAATAGAAAAAGAATTAGCAAATATGGAAAAATCTTTTATGAGGCTAGAAAAATGAACAAAAAGGGAGGTATAACTGATTTATTTATATTCTTAATAGCGATATTCTCCTTTGTAGCAATTATTGGTATTTTGATGGCAGTTTTTTCTCAAACAAACGAAAAATTAATGGAACAAGCTCCATCTTTACAAAAATCAGTACCTGTTACGCTTATGAATGTTTCAGTTTTAATGGAGAACACCATAGGAAAATCAATAGCCTCTTATGATGTATTAAGTTGGATAACTATATTAATCTTCTTTGGAATGATACTAAATATATTAATTTCAAGTGCCTTAATCAAAACAAATCCATTCTGGATAATGGGTTATGTATTTGTAACCGCAATAGCTGTAATAGTATCTGCTCAAATATCAAATATTTATGAAACGATATACCAATTACCGCAAATATCAGAAGGTTTTGCCGGTTTAATGAGTATGTCTTGGCTTATGTTACAATTACCAGTAATAATAACCGTAGTAGGCTTATTAGCAGGATTACTACTATTCATAAACATAGACTGGGGGAATAGTTGAATAAAAGACTAATTTGGATATTTGCATTGATGATTATGTTAGTTCCAACAGTTCAAGCAGAGGATTTATTATATTCACAAACTACAAGTAACACCGCTGCACATAATGGCGATAATACTAACGCAGCGGTTTATGGGGAAGTTGTTTTAAATCCAAATACTGATAATTGGAATATTACTACTGTTGAAATTGATATAGGTTATCTTGGACCTGCTCAAAATCATAAGTTATTTATGAGATTATTTGACGCTATACCTAACGCAAGTAATGTTCCTGTTTGTACCGCAACAAACTTTTATCCTGATGACGCTTCTACTGGTGTTTTTAATTATACTTTCTCAAACTGTAATATTAATGTAAGTAAAAGTTATTTTTTTATGACTAATAGGTCTGTAGACGCTTCAGGTTATCCAAGTATCGCTTTTCAAAACACAGGAAGCGAAGATATAAGAAAATCTTCTGATGTTGGCGGGGCTGGAACTTGGTCATTAACAGATAGTTCTTCTGCATATAGAGTACAAATTTGGGGTATAAATTCAACAGGAAATCTAATTTTTGATTTACAAACACCTGCTAACAACACTCAACACTCAGAAACAGAGTTAAATTTTAACCTAACAATAGACTACCCTGGTTTTAACCTAACAATAAACTACTCTGGACATGAAGAAACAATCTGTAATTTAACAATAAACAACGTAATGGAATATTCAACAAGTATAGTATCTAATGAAACACTAAATTATGATACTACTGTTTCTGGGTTATCTAACACAAATTACTATAACTGGACTTGTTATAACAACTACGTAACTTTACAAACACCCACTTATTTATTTTACACAGATGCAGTAATTCCCGCAATAGTAACAAATTTTATAGATAACTCTGTATATTTTAAAGAAAACATTACCTCGCAATTTAATTTTACAGATGACCAAATATTGTTCAAATACAATATAACCATAGACGGAGTTACACACGCATCGCAAAGTGGATTATCTGGAACTGCATACCAATATAATTTCTCAATAGATGCTGAAAATCTTACAAAAGGAAAGCACATTTTAGGATTATTACTCTGGGACGGACATACAGCAGAAGAATTGACAGATAAATATAAAACAAGCACAGGTATATTTAAAGATGTTTTAAAATTAAAATCAACAAACAACATAAAAATAGAATCCAAAGATAAATCTTTCTTTGATACGTGGACATCTAAAGAAGAAATAGATAGGCATACCTTCTCATTCAACCCCGCAAAAGAAAAGAAAACAGAAGTATTTATTGTAAACACAGAAGAACCATTAGAAATTATATCTCGTCCAGACTTACCTTACAAAGAATGGATTGTATCTGGCGACAAGTGGATAGATTTTAAAATAAAAGACCAAACAGATTTCACAATATCAATTAAGAAAATAGACGACTACACAGCAGAAGTAAGTTTAGGAAATGTTAAAAAATACCCTATTGAATTTGAATCAATAGGAGAACTAAACCTATTCTCTACTAATTACTCATTTTATGTATTAAATGCCTCGGTTTCAAGTTCTGACGTATCTTTTGAAGGTGCAATAAACAATTTTAATTTATACTTAGATATGGAAGATATAAATACAACCAAACAATCTGTTTATTTCACGTGGGAAGATACAACATACGAAAACATAAAAAGAATAAATACAAGTAATGATTTTATAGAGTACCGTAATTCGTTTGTAACACCAAAACCAAGTACAACTCTTATAAATTGGACATACTATTTTAACTTTTCAAGTACCATGTACAACATATCTGGAAACCAAACAGCATACGCAATAAATATAACAAATTGTACGAGTGGAAACATAGTTTTTAACTTTACTGTATACAACGAAAGTACAAAAGTAAAACTAGCAAATCCGACAATAGAAACAAGTTTAACTCTTAAAAGTTATCAAAATACAAGTCAAACATGGGATTTTTCAACATTAAAGCATGGTAACGATTTAACTATTTGTATGCCAGACATACTAAACGCCTCTGATTATTTAATAGATGCAATTACAAAGTATGAATCATCGGCAAACGTGCCAGAATATCACTACCTAGTAAATGTAAACTTAACAAAAGCAAATACTCCTATAAATATTCCTCTTTATGACTTATCAACAGACGATTCAACAAGTTTCTTAATAACATATAAGAACGAGAATTATTTACCGATGCGAAATAGAATCGTAGACATTTTAAGGTATTACATTTCTACTGGGGAGTTTATAAGCGTAGAGCATGGTAAAACAGATCCTGCTGGACAAACAAACGCCCACCTAGTAACAGAAGATATAATATACTCTTTTAATGTCTATTACGAAGGAGAACTAGAATACTCAACACCACAATATAAAGCATTATGTCAAGCTGTGCCATGTACTATTTTAATCTCACAAGAAGGCGAAACAACTACAACAACAATAGACAACTACAACATAGACCTTACTTATAACGAAGCAACAAGAATTTCAACATTAAGATTTTCTACTAAAGATGGTTCTAGTGCTGTAATCAATCTTACAACATACCTAAACAATGGTTATGATAATACTTCTGTTTGTTCTAGTCAAGTTTTAGCAAGTGCAGGAACGCTTAACTGCCAAATTCCGACTACTGCAATAACAAATAACTCTTACATAGTCAAGATAAAAGAAGGCTACAACTCATCAACGCTAGGATATAGACTAATAACCATACAAGATTCGGCATTTGATAGATTCGGAGGAACTGGCATAATAATTACTGCGTTCTCTTTTATTACTTTAGCTTTCATGGGCATAGGTTCTGGCATAATGGTAATTATCATGGGTTTCTTAGGCTTAGCTTTAGCATCTATGTTAATGTTTTTCGATGCAGGAGGAATGTTCGGTATAGGTTCTTCTATTATCTGGCTATTCTGTGCAGGTTTAATAATCATCTGGAAACTAACTAAGAGGAGAGTTCAATAATGGCAGAAGCTAACGAATGGCTAACAAATGTTGTTTTAATTGGATTAGTTTTAATTTCGTTAGGTGGGTTTGCAGTAGGATTGGGGAGCAATTATGATAAGACAGCAAAAGAAATGATAGGAACTTCAATAGACTTATCAAATATAGAAAATTCAATAAATCAAACAGGACAACAGGCTTCTGCTTGGCAACAAGCACTAGAAAGCGATTCTCCGTTTATAGAGTTAGGAGTTCTATTCATAAGTTCAATTTGGTCTACTTTACTCGCCATGCTTTCATTAATCTTGGCGTTCATAAGCATATACCTTACAACTATTAGTAATATTTTCGGAGTTCCCGTAATAGTTATAAGTGGACTAACAACTCTAGCGGTCGTATCATTAATAATAATGATATACAAGATGGTAAAATCCTAATGACATACGCATCAATAACGGACTATAACCTTACTGGATTAGATATAATCTTTGTTTATGTTAATGATGTAACTGGAAGTTTATTTATGAAATTACTTTTGGTTGTAATCTGGCTTGTACTTTGTATTGGTTCATTCAATATAACTAAAAGACAAACTGGCTCTGGCGATTTTTCTGCAAGTATGGCAGTAGCCTCGTTTACAACCTTTGTATTCGCTATAATCTTAAAACTTGGAGGATTAGTAGATAATTTAAGTATCGCAGTTCTATTGGGCTTGTGTGTGATTAGTATGGGTGCGTTGTTTTTCGATAATAATTAGTAAAATCAACAATATAACCATCGTAGACTTGTCTTTATAAATAAGTTCTTACATATTATCCTATATAATGGAGGTATAAATAAGATGGACATAAAATCTCTTTTTAAAAACAAGAAAGGTATTGCAGGAACAGAAGTTGTTATTCAATTAATGGTAGCTGTTTTTGTTATTGGACTATTAGCGATGCTAATTTCAATTACCGGAGCTAGTTTGATGGATTCTACAACCAATGTTGATGCAATTAGTGTAATAAACGACACAATACTATCAGTAGCGGACGTACCGGACAACTTTAGCTTATGGCTTGTTGTAGGAGGTCTTGTAGTAGTTATCGGCTTGATTGCTTTCGTAATTGTAACATTACGTGGTACAGGTATGATGGGTGCTTAGGAACTCAATTAGTCAAAGAACGACAAAGGGGGAAATTTTCCCCTCTTTTTTTATTTTGGAGGATAAACTTTAATGGAACTAAAATCTCTTTTTAAAAACAAGAAAGGAGTTGCAGGAACTGACGTAGTTATTCAATTAATGGTAGCTGTTTTTGTTATTGGACTATTAGCGATGCTAATTTCAATTACCGGAGCTAGTTTGATGGATTCTACAACCAATGTTGATGCAATTAGTGTAATAAACGACACAATACTATCAGTAGCGGACGTACCGGACAACTTTAGCTTATGGCTTGTTGTAGGAGGTCTTGTAGTAGTTATCGGCTTGATTGCTTTCGTAATTGTAACATTACGTGGTACAGGTATGATGGGTGCTTAGGAACTCAATTAGTCAAAGAACGAACAAACTTTATGGAGGCTTATATGAAAAAGAAATCAAAAGCTAAAAGAAAAAAGAAAAGATAACTCGGCTAGTAACTATTACCTCTCTCCAAATGGAGAGGGCATTTTCTTTTAACTTATATACTCTAAACGATATTTTCTTTTATAGTAATATTTATATTCTCTCTTTGAAAACAAAAGCAAAGACGGAGAAACAAAATGACGAAAGAAACAAATAAACCAAACTTAGAACTAATAATTAAAGATGGCTACGAAGTTAGTGGAAACGGGGACTTTAACGAGTGGACTATTTACATAAACAAAGATACTGCCGATGTCTGCTTATATAATCCAAATAACGATAAAGTTATTGCACACAAAAGTTTCAATTCAAAAGGAGAAAGGTATAAATGACACTAACTAAACAAACGCAGATGAATAGAATCGACTACATCAAAGAAATAGCAATTATGTTGCACGTAGACCTAGAAGAAGCAAAGTTCCTAAAAGAGCTTAATTTTAGGTGTGCCAGAAATTTATATCAAATACTTAAAAGAAATATATCCTCTAACATATAGTTTATAGTATAAGACACCCCTTTAGTTCCTATGGAGAATTAAAATTCATAAAAAGAAGTGTTGTTTTTGAAATGACCACAAAACAAAAAAAATGACCACAAAAAATGACCCTATATAAATGACTATTGCAGTACAGACCTTTAAACCGAAGAATTGTACTCACGATGGGTATATGACAAAATGACCACAAAAAAAGAAAGGATAGACATATTACTGAAAACTCAAAGTATTTCAGAAGTAGCAAAAATATTAAAGATAGATAGATCTTCTTTAACAAAATACTTTAAAAGATTAGAGAACGCCAAATTAATAGAAAATAAAGAAGGTTTTTGGATTCGGACAGATAATGACGAGAATTTAGTAGAACTCCATAATTTAAGGGTAAGCTTTGCCTGTAATGAGATACACGAAGGTTATTTACAAATAGAACAAAACAAAGGAAACTTATCTTATGAAAATAATAGCCATTTCAAGCAAAAACTAATATACATTAAAGAAATCCCAAATTTCTTAATAAGAAGTTCAAATAGCAAATTAATATTTCAACAAAGAAAAGGTTTTCAATTTAGACTAGAGAGAGATAATCAAGCAATAGACAAACTTTACGATTTAATTTCTGAAAGCATATTAAAACACTTAGACACACTAGAAAAGAAATTCAGAATAACACCAAAGAATATGAATGAAATTTCTATGGAAGTAGATAGCAACCATATTGCCTATGTAAACGAACATATTGCTAGAAAGATAGTATCTAAAGACGAATCAATTAAAGTATTAATCAATGGCAAAGAAAGAGTAATAGTAGATTTGAGTGCAGGAAAAGATAAACCGCACCTAGAATTTACAGATAAAGAATACGCCCAACCAGATTCTAAAAATTACGAGCAATTTTTCCAAAGATTCTTAAAAGGAGAGTTCAATAATCTAGTTAAAGAAAAAGACTTTTTATACCAACTAGATCAATTCAACGAAAGGGCATTAAAACCATTTGCAGAACAGCTAAGCGTTCACTTACCAGTAGAACGTAGTGCAAGAGATTATTTAATGAAAAGCATATCAATAACCGAAAGAATGGAAAAGCAATTTATCAAACAAACCGAAGTAATGGAAGATATAAAACATAACTTAGATAAAAATAATTGGTTTGAAGAAATTTAATTGTCATAGAGTAACTTCAATGACTTAGGCGTATTTGTTACCTCATTTAATGCCTAAGTGCCGAGGGGTAAATATTTGTTGCCTCATTTAAAAACACCGATGAAGCACAAAATAAGGGAGCAGACATCATTTCTATTTCTACACCCCGCTCCCTTATTTATTATATTCTGAACAATAGAAAACTATATAAACAAGTAGTCC
>Ga0207997_1000781_pt1 | contig 16270 bp, 21 predicted proteins | sample AntAceMetag02UKN_FD_184777 | JGI IMG/M metagenome (GOLD analysis project Ga0207997, IMG submission 184777) | Saline lake microbial communities from Ace Lake, Antarctica - Antarctic Ace Lake Metagenome 02UKN (SPAdes) (version 2) | ecosystem: Environmental > Aquatic > Non-marine Saline and...
TAGTATGTCGTTTTTTATATCCTTAGTTGTTCTTCTGACGCTTTCGACTATTCTCTTTAGTCCATCTGGTCTATTACATGTCAATATGATGTTAGTGACTTCTGCCTTTTCTCCTTTGTTATATTCATCACGCTTGTCTTGTTCAGCTTTGTCACAGCCATGGTTTATATTGATTGGCACATTAGTTAGTGGATCTATATCTGGATACGGTTTATGAAATCTTTCATCCTTTTTATTATCAGCAACAGTAAATGTATCAGTTCCATCTGGAAATCCCTTGTTCTCAAGCATAAACCCAGAATGGTCAGCATAAATATGAGTAGTAAAACCAAACTTTTTACGAATTATATTTTTATAATTCTCCCCAGTTACATTACTTTCCCATTTTCTAAGATTACCAAACTTATTTCCTTCTATTTTTCTTAAATCACTTCGTCTCATTAATCTAAAAACACTTGGGAAATTCTTGAATCCAGGAATGATGTCCTTACTTTCATCTATATCTGTTCTAGATGTCCTCTGAATTCTTTGACATAAACCACCATACTCTGATTCATTTTTTTCTAATAAATTTATCATCTGAGTAAGCCAACAATTATCTTGACCCAACATTGGTGGATATATATCGTCTTGTGTAGTTACTATAAAATCATTTGATGGACGATGCATTCTTTCTTTATTATTTTCCCATTCTTCAACAACATCAAATCCTTTTCCGAGCGCCTTGCATTGACCAACATTCTCTGGCATACAAACATAATCCCAAATTTTTCCATGTACTTTCATTTCTTTTAATAATCCTTGGCTACCATCAGTTGAGGCATTGTCAATAACTATTATACGAAAAGGAAAAAACGTTCTTGAGTTTATTAAAGTAATAGTTTTCTTTAATAATTCTTTTCGATTATAGGACGTTAATAATATTGTTACTGGTAAAACTTTTTGTTGTTCTTCAACCATATGTTTCATATAATTTTATTGCCTTTTTTAGTTATTGATTTAAAAAAACATTTCCTAGAACAATACTTGCCTCCACCTCTATTTATTATACATTGATAAACTCTAAATTCTTTTTTACAAATTCTACATTCAACTGTTTTCATATTTTTTCATAAAGTACTGGAGCTAACATTTTATTATAAATACCATCAAAGCTATGAGTCTTCCAAACTTTTCTAAATTGTTTGTCTGATTTGTTCTTATCTAAATTTCTTATTATTTGCCTAGCAAGTAAATTAAGATCATTATCAGTTTTATTTTTATAATGAATACTTTGAAGTGAAGTAAACGGATAGTCTAGCACTGATTCATCTCCAGCAAAATCAAACAATGATGGCAAGTCACTATTCAAAACTAATAAATTTTTAGTCATTGATGCTTCAAGAAGAACATTACTACATACCTCAGCTATCGTTGGAAATATAAATAGGTTAGAAATCTGCATCAACTGAGCTACTGTTTCATGTGGAACTTCACTAACAATATCTAGATCTTCATTTGCTAAAGTACTAGTAAATACAAAGTCTTCTTCGGTTAAGCCACACTCTTTGGCAAACTCTATTTTGCTAGAAATTTCATCAAGTCTCCTTCGACCATTAGCGTTACAAATAACTAAAGCAACATTTTTACCTAATTTCTTTAGTTCACCAAATACTCTAATAACTGAATTAAGACCTTTTGCATCCATTCGTGTAGTACATATTGGATATGTTTGAATTATATCTTTTTCCCATAGTTTCATATGGTTAGATATAGCTTTAGTTATATCATTCCATTTTAATAGTAATGATGGATCTTTCTCATTGAAGGTCACCCTGATCTTATCAATATTTACATTAATTCTATCAGCAAACATCCCAGCATCTGCATAATTCATGTACATATACCTTGCATTGTCCATTTTAAAATCAATAGGATGACCAACACCAGATCTAGCCCAATGAATCCAATTAGCTTTTATTCCACTTTCTTTTATTGCTTCACGATAAGTAATACAATCATCAATATAAAAATCATGTGTGATTGCCACATCAAATTTTCCATCTACTTCATTCTTTAAAACTTCAATAAACTTTTTCTTAGCTTCTTCATCTACTATATTTTTTTGTCTTCTAAACTTAGTTACTACTGGCATCATCTTACAACCAGCATCTAATCTACTACCTTCTTGAAGAAAAAAAACAACCTCATGACCATAGTGTTGCAACATCTTTATCTGATTCTTAATAGCCTTTCCAGGTGAATAACTATCTGGACAGCGATTAAAGTGAGTTATGATCGCTATTTTCAAAGGCGGTAATTTTTCAGATACAAGTTTTGGTTTCACTACAGGTACTGGTTGTTTTTTATTTATACCGAGTAATCTTATTGAATTGTCTAATGAAGGAATAATATCGTCTATAGGAAAGTTATCTTTAAACACAAAATGAGTTAAATCATTTTCACTTTTATTTGGGTAGCGCACAGTTGCAGTTATTAAGTAACTACCAGTTTTCTCTGCTTGTTGAATTATCCTAAAAACATCTTCCTTCATATTCATATTTTCTTATTTTATTAATCTACTATTTTCTAGCTTTTCTTGCTTTCATAGCTGTCACTACTGGTCCAGTATTTTTACCTACTAGTACACCAACCAATGTTAGTAATACTTCTGGTAAAACTGATAGTGATTGACCAAGTCCTTGTAACACACCTAGTGCAACAACAACTAAGCCAGTAATGGCTAATATGCCAACATCAATCTTTGTCATAAGTTTTTTTTTATTAAATTATTTATTACATTAGAAAACCAAGTGGTCTCCAGTCAACTTCGTATCCCTTAAGACTATCTAATTCAGTATATTCTCTTTCTAACCATCCAGCTTCTACTAATTGATTAAATGAATCCCATGCTCCTACCCAAAATAGTTTAGTTGGATTAGTTAATGAAGCAGCAAAAACTTCTGGTTTATCTTTTACTTTAAATGTTTTTATCATATCGTTTTGTGGGTTAATAGGACCTAGATTTTTCTGATCAGTCAGTGTCCATATGCCAAATGCATTATTAGCGAAATCATATTCATCATAGTAGAATCTACCACGTCCATCTTTTCCCCAATTTTTTCCCCATGAATTTAAGAAGTCAAACCATTTACCTCTATCAGGATCTAGACCAAAGGCAAGCAAATAAATTGCGTGGCCCCAGGTGCTAGATGTTGATGGTGGTCTAACATCCCATCTATTCCAACCAATATTATCTCCAGTAACACCAGTGACTCCACCCATGTTATTTTGAATTGCACTAGCAATTAAATCTGGACTAGAAGAGCCAATTGACTTGTATTCCTTAGATTGATAAATCTCCATTTCTTTTCTAATTTCATCATTGATAGTTTGTACTCTCATAAATGACTCTGATGGAGGATTACCGTTATCATATGATGGAATTGTAGTTTCTTTTGAAATACCTACATTTACTATTGCTTTAGCTCCTTCTCTTAAATACGCACCACCATTAGGTAGAAATATTTGTTCATAAACAGATTTAGCTGATAAATCAGTATTCTTTTTCTCATCAGCAATATTGAGAGATTCAGCATACTTTGAAAACGCTTGACCGACGCAAGAAGCAGAACCATCTTGATGCTCTACTTTTAATTTTACACCAAGTTCCTTCTCTACGTCAAATCCTTTTTCCCAATCAATCTGAGGTGCACCAAATGGTACCTCATATTTATAGTCTCTGTTATCGGGACGATCTGGAAAGGCTCCTGGATTAAAATTTTCAGGTAATTCTGACATATTATTCGATTTCTAATTTAGTTAATATTTTAGCAATATTAATATTAATTGAGTTAATATTGCTAGTATTTCCTTTTTGATTTTTTTTGAGGTCTGTAAGACCTAAATTAATATGGTATAAGTGATTATTAAGAATAGTATCTACATCCTTTTGTAATAGTCCTAGTTCCTTATCCATCTCAATATCTGGTTTTGTTATAAAGAAAGTAACACTAAGGATAACACCTATAAGTGATACTATGGCTAGACCAAGTGTAATTTCATTGTATAATCTTTTTCTAAACTTACTGTCATTATTATTGTTATTTTCTTCTGCCATAATATTTACCCAACTAGGGCGAGGTTTCCCTCGCCCATTTATATTATCCTATTAATGAAGTTGAACTTGAAGTACTTGAACTTGTTGAACTACTTGAACTTGAAGTAGAACTTGAAGTAGAACTTGAAGTTGAACTAGAAGTACTTGAACTTGTTGAACTACTTGAACTTGAAGTAGAACTTGAAGTAGAACTTGAAGTAGAACTTGAAGTTGAACTTGAAGTAGAACTACTTGAACTTGAAGTAGAACTTGAAGTAGAACTTGAAGTTGAACTAGAAGTTGAACTAGAAGTTGAACTAGAAGTAGAACTTGAGGTTGAGCTTGAAGTTGAACTTGAGGTTGAACTTGAAGTAGAACTACTTGAACTTGAAGTAGAACTTGAAGTAGAACTTGAAGTAGAACTACTAGAACTAGAAGTTGAACTAGAAGTAGAACTTGAGGTTGAACTTGAAGTTGAACTGGAGGTTGAACTTGAAGTAGAACTTGAAGTACTTGAACTTGTTGTAGATGAAGATGAATACCATCCTTCTTTAGTTGCATGAACAACTTTTCTAATAGCAGATAGTTCTAGATAATTAATATCCATTGCACTATCGTCACCATTAGAGAAGTAAAGTGGCATTAATACTTGTTTTGGTCTTGCAACTGTTTCATGAGTGGCAACTCTAACTTTATTTGTACCATTCCCAATCCAAAATTCTATGCTATCAATTTGCCATCGAATCTCAAATGATGTGGGTGAGTTGGTCCAATCAGAATCCCAGGCAATAGTAGATTGCTCAGGAACACCAGTTAGGTCACCATAACTTCTCACATAAAGACTGGAACCACTAATGAAGAAATACACAGCATTTCGATTCCCGTAAGCTTTGGAATATAAACCCCAAATCTTGGAATCTCCAGCTGTCGGAGCTGCGGGGATGGTCATCTTAAAATCATAAGTTCCCATCATGAACAACGCAGTAGTATTTGTACTAGTGCTTCTAATCCTAATTTTCCCGTTAATACCTACTAGGCTTCCACCAGAATACTTTCTCCAGTAATCCTCGCGAAGACCGAATACATACGGGTCATAGAAGAAGTGGTAATATTCATCCACCAATCTGACTTGTGACATATTATTTAATTATTACTTTTTATTAGATTTTGTCTTAATATCTTTTTTCTCATCTTTTACTTCTGATTTTTTTTCTTCTGCTGTATCTATTACTTTTTCTGCTGCTTTTATCTTCAATGCTTCGTCAATCATTTTTTCAGCAAGAGCTGGAGCTAATTTCATAGCTGTATCTTGAACTAATTTATCAAATGCAGCTTTATTCTCAGCAGGAGATAATGCTTTTACTTTAGGATTCATGTTTTTACCAACGACACCGCCTTCAAGAGGTATCATGTCATGTTCTGGTTCAGAAGATTTTCTTGTTAAAGCATAAGGATCTTTTTCTTGTTCTTCAACTTTAACAAAATCAGCTCCAAATCCTGAATGTTTTAGCATCAATTCTACTTCTTCTGGATTTTCTACTGTAGCCATTCCATCCTTAAATAAGACGTAAAGACCAGGGATCGAAGCTAAACCAATTTGTTGGTTACCTGGAGTACCCTGTTTAAGAACAACTCGATAATGGTTGTTTTTTGATATGAACTTCATATGTGTTTTTCCTTCATTTATTTAATTAGTATCCCAAAGAGGGGAACTTTCGTTCCCCTTTGGTATTTTATTCTCTATCGTAAGAGACTTCTAAATCTTCGTCAGATAATGCACCAGCAGTAGTTACCCTAACTATTAAGTCATTGCCAAAGCCAGAAGAAATCCATCCTTCGCCTGAAGCAAAATTAATAGCAGTTGAACTAGTAGTAACAGACAACGCTTGATAAATCTGAGTTTCAGATTGATTAACTGGATCATATTCCCATATTTGAACTTTATTTACTGCAGCAGTAAGATCAGCGTAATAAGTAAAACCTTTAAGGTGAACTCTATGAGCACCTTTTGGTTTAGTCATATCACCAGATCTGTCATAAGCACATCTATAAGAGATATGAAGTGCAACGCTAGTATCAACTGGAAGATTGTAATAACCAGCAGAAGTAACTGATTTTGTACCAGCAACTAATGGACTAGCTGTTGTTACATCTGATCGTAGAACATCTAAAAGTTGACAGCTCCAGTCATCAGAATTGTTAATATAATCAGCAACTTCACCCATTGAATCATAAGTAGCAAAAGTACAAGTTACAGCAGTACCAATACTTGGTGTTAACACAATGTTAGTAGCAGTGGTGACAACTACTGAAGTAACAGAGTATTTACCAATATATCTAATTCTCAAGGCAACAGAACCATCAGCAACGATACGTTCAGTCATTCCACTTCGAAGATTATTTCTAACCTCAATTGAATTTAATGAACCCATATTTTAATTTTCTAAGTTATTTAGACCAGCCAATTACCCGTGGCTTTTTCGGACTATAGGTCATCCCCTATAGAAGAAACTGATTTTACATCCCAGCTTCCTGAAGGATATCAATATCTATCTATTCTCGATCGTAGCGTACTTGTAAAAATGCACTTGTATCAGATAATGATGTGTCATCAACGAGTACAACGATTAATTCATTACCATAGCCAGCAGTAATTTCACCGTAACCACTAGCAAAAGTAACATCAGTAGCAGCCGCACTTACAGATAAAGCCTGATAAACTTGAGTTTCTGTATTATCACTTGGATTATATTCCCAAACTTGAACATCATTAATAGCAGCATTACCTAATGTTGCATAATAAGTAAAGTCTTGTAGACTTACTCGATGATTTCCAGCAGGAATATTAGATTTAACATTACGATCATAAGCACAACGATATGCTAATGAAAATGAAGCACTAGTATCTTGAAGTAAATCATAGTAACCAGCACTAGTAACAGTCATTGCACCATCTACAAACATGTCGTCTGTAGCGTCAGATCTTAGACCATCTAAGATTCTTGCTTCAAAAATACCATCACCATTAACAGCATCAACTAAAGCACCGACAGTAGCATAAGTAGCATATGCATAAGTATCAATACCACCATCAGAAGTAATTAATTCTAAATCAGTACTAATATCATTTGTTACGCTAGTAACAGTTCCACTTCCGACATATTTCATTCGGATAACAACTGGACCATCTTTAATGACCATTGCAGCTTTTGTGCCTCTTAGTAAACTTGCCATTTTAGCACCTTCAGCAGATTTTCCCATATTATTATTTGTTATTTTATTAGGACTGGTTTTATCCAGTCAGGCCATTTACCCAAGGCCATTTCGGGCTAGAAGACGAACTCCTAGAGGCCCCTGATTTTATATCCCAGGGGCCTGAAGGATATATCTAATCTATTGTTTAAGCTGTAACACCTTTCAAAAGTGCGCATTTAGCAGCCTGTTTTCGTTCCAATCCACACTCAGTTAAATACTCATCAACTTCACCATCAGTAGATGGAGCTTGAACATTAGTCATTAACTTAGTATCACGATTGTTCATGTAACGATATCGGAAGCAACTCATATCTAGTAAGAAGGCATATCCAGCAAAATCTTCTACGAATAGAGGATTATGAATAATATTAATTCTACCAAATGGAGTTACATATTCACTAATTTGCATACCATAGCTTTTAGCTAATGGTTTCATCTGAATCTGGCCTCTAGCAAATTCATTAATAGCTTGAAGTACAATACCACCTGAGAACAAAACTTTTTCGTTATCACCGTAAGTAAATCCTTCTCGCAAGAAAGTGTTAAAGTCAGGAGCAGTTAAGACACCACCTTGATTCTGAATGTATGAAGAGCTTGATTCAATAAACTCTAGAATACCACCAGTGTTTCTAGTGATAGTACTAGCATTTTTTTCACTAAACCAGAATGCACGTTCAATGTCTAATGCATGTTCTGTACCTTTTTTAGCCCGTAGATATGGAAGGTCTTTTGGACCATATAGAAGGGATTCTTTTTCTGTACCAGAAACTGCGATTGATGTTCTAAAGATTTGAGTATAGTTACTCTCGGCAGTAGAACGAGTTGTGTTTACGTTTCGAGCTGTAGCATTTTCAGCATTTACATTACCAATGATGTATAGACCATCACCGACAAGACCAGCAGCAGCAGCAGTTGTACCAACAGAACGAGTAACAGTAATTGTAGTTGCACCAGCAATAGTAAGAACTGTCATTCTTTCACCAGTTCTAGCATTCATGATCATATCTCCAACAGTGAAGATATAAGCTGAACTTGAACCAGCACCTGCTACAGTAAGAGTAGCACCAGCATCAGTATAAGTAGCATTTGCTTTGGCGTAACGACCGCCATAGAAATCCTCAAACCATTTAAATTCTGGATTACCAGTAGCAGCTTTTAGCATACCACTGCCTTTCCAGGCTTTTCCGTCATATACTTTACCAACCTGAGTCAATAAAGTTACTAATGGATGTTTATTTGGTTCTAAGAGGAAAACTTTATCAACGGCATCAACAACTAAACGTTCTTCAGCTGCAGATACAACTGTAGTACGCATTGCAGAAGCCAATGCACCTTGATCGTGTGTTATTTATGTTAGCTTTATGTCTCCATAAAGATCGGACTCTATCTTCATCCCTTAGGATGTGCAGCGTCGAGTCTCTGAACGTTCCTTAATAATTTTAGCCTATCTTGTTTTCTTTTAATGGTAAAGAATAAACCATGTCCAATAAAAGATTTAACATTAATTCCAAAACTTACCATTGGCATTTTCCTTTTCTTAATAGCAATTTCAGTTTTTAAAGTTTTAACACCCATTTTCTGTAATAGCTGACGAAATTCATATATCCATCCTTCCTTAACTCCACCAATACCTATCCTATACTGATATATATTATCACCATATTCTCTTTTAGTCTTCGAAATCCAACCATCACCATCCATCGCCCCAGCTATAAACCATCTTTTGATATTAAGACTAGCATCCCAAATAATAAGTGGAATATGATGTTTATTATTCGTCTGATTCTTAAAAAAATCACCAAACTTACTAAATCCAACATTAATACAATACTGATCTTGAGTTTTACTAACTCTACCATCTGGCCAATATCTATCTCTTGCTTTTTGTAGATAAACATTAGCAGAACAATTACTATTGATTTTTTTAAATGATTTTAAAGTATTCTCAACAAAATCTTTATCAATCGCTTTAAGAGAAAAAGTGTAAGATTCAGTATAAGAAATACTTCCATCAGTCAAATAAACACCAAGTAAATAAGCTAATTCTTTATTAAGGTTCTCGCTGCTGATTGTCTCTAAATTCATATTTTTTACTCTTAGGTAATGAATTAATTAACGAGAGTTTCCAGCAATTTGTTGCATAATCCTTATATCTATCCCGCATTACTACGAGACGGCCCACACGTTTTAGGTTCGTCATGATAAGGATAACCCATAATTTTATTTTCCTATTCGATTAATTTTTAAGGTTCGTTACATGACTCATTCGAAAATGATTAAAAGGCGTTTGGATTAGATCTACCAGAGATTAATTCATCAACTTTTTCTGAATCATTAATCACACTAGCATTCTGGCCAGCACCACCTGCCGCATTTGCAGCGACACCCTTGGCAGCTTCACCTTCGTTCTCTTGATTTTTCTTAGCAGCATCTTCAGCAAGCTTCTCACCTTTTACAGTGTTGTAAGCGATCTTAATATCATCCTGATCTGGATGATCTTTGAAAAACTTATCAATATCTTTTGCAAAATCTGCAAAGTCATCTTTAGAAGCGACAAAGTCTTCAGTCCGCTTTTGAAACTCTCTAATATCTTCAACATCACTAATGTTCTGTTTAAGATTTTTTTCAGCTTCAGCTACTTTTTCATTAACCAATTTTTCAATTTCCTTTGGATCTAATGCCTCGTACTTTTTAGTACCGACATCTTTCTTTACATCCGTATGAGCTTTTGTAACATCGATTGCATCTTTAACAGCAACTGTACCTTCAGCAGCAGCCTTTATTAACCCCATGTCAACTTTTCCATCGACAATAGCTTGAGCTAATTCTGGTTGTGCATCAAGTTTATCCAATAGTGGAGAAATATCTTGATAAAACTCTCTTAGTTTACCAAGTTCTTCACTACCTTCACCAAGTTTTGTTTCTAATGCATCGAATTGTGACTTTGGTACTGTTTCTTCTTGAGTACCTCCATCACCAGTTCCTTCATCTAATGTGGCTTCTTGTGATCCTTCATTGCCTGACTCCCCTGCTTGATCACCAGCAGGATCAGTTGCTTTTGCCGAGCTCCCCGCCTGATCAGAAGCGGACCCGTTTATAATTTCTTCAGCCATAATTTTTCCTTCATAATTAATTTTTAGTTAGTACTAAAATAATAAAAATCGACTTCTATTATTCTTCATTTTGTTCATCTTGTTCATTTTCTTTGTTCTTCTCTAATCTTCGTTTGGCTAATTCCTTGGTTAGCTTTCCCAAGTCAACACCTTCTTTGGCGTCTTCATTATTTAACTTTTTGGCAATTGCCTCAGTCACCTTTTTAGCCTGTCTCGAAAGCTTAGGTTTCTTTTCCTTCATAATTTTATATTAATTATTAATATTTATTTCTTTTTTCTAAGTCGATCTGTAGCAGGATCTATCTCCCAACCAACAGGAGCTGATTTATTACGTTGTTCCATTGAAGGAAGAGTATTTTTAAAAGGCATACTTTTCAGTTTTTTACGTTTTCTATATTGTTTATCTTTCCTACGTTCTTTAAGTCTTTCCATCAAGTCTCTGAACTTAGGTGTTTCACCAATCTTTGGCATAACATCAACAAATTTTTTGTTCTTACTCTTCCGAAAATAATCCTGCATTCTTTTTGACTTTAATTGTGATTTTGTTAAGGATTTAGGAATAAAATATCCTCCTATTTTCCTTTTTGCTTCAAATTTATCTTCAGCCATATATTAATTATTAATATTTATTTATATTGAGATGCAACATTATATCCAGACAATCCCCTGGCAGCATTTGATACTGTATTTGTAGCAACACTTCTTCTAGTTGCAGGCTGTCTTTTTTTTCTATTATTAAAAGTTTTAGTAAGATCTGGGAATGTTGATTGCGGTGGTGTTGGTCATGTTGGTGTTGGTCTGACTGGAGTAGATCCTATTACTGTTGGCATTTCTCCTGGTCTTCGTCCTGGTGGTGTATATGGTGTTTTTCCAGGTGGAGTTGGGCTTGGAAGTGGTTGTGGTCTTGGTCCTGGTGGCATATATGGTGTTTTTCCAGGTAGAGTTGGAGTCTTAGTTGGCATTCCCTCACTAATTATTCTATCTATTTCTTCTGCTGAAACTGGACTTACACCACTACCTGCTGGAATACCATATCTCTTATTACCAATAGTCATTACCGACCCCATATCATAATCACCTTGTCTATATGATTGTGGTACTTCTGTATAACCACTCTTTAATAACATCTGAGCACCATACTTTTGTTCTGATGTTAAATTTCCCCAATCTGGACGCTCTCTTGGTAGAAATCCACCAACCTTATCTCCAATGAATTGTCGTTTTTTATCTCTTAAAGCCATATATTAATATTTATGTTTATTAGAGCTACAGCCACCCTTCCCGTCTAAAACATTTTTTAATACTGTTCTTTTCTTTTTTGTTCTTCCTCTATTCTTCAAACCAACCTTAAGTCTACCTGATGCTTTAGAATCAATAGTAGTCTTTGGACCTAGTATGTGAGTTGGTCTTGAATAATCCATATTACAATTTATTAATTATAAACATATTATACCATAAGTTACAACTATTCACTAGATTCAGATTTTTCAGCATTGTTTCTTTTGATTTTTTCTTCCATTACATGATTAATAACATCACTTGAACCATTTAAAAAACCTTGATTTCTAGCAGTTTCAGTAGGATTTTTGAATGGATCAATACTTCTTAATACATTATCAGCTAGCATACAACGCATATCATGAAACCTTAGTAGTGCAGTCCAAAACTTTGTTTCAGATAATTCTACTAATAGATCATTCATTACAGTATCAGTCATATCATTATAATCTAATACATTTGATGACTTACCTCTTTTAGGTGCTTCTTTTTTTTCCTTCATATTTTTTTTTAATTATTAATTATTAATTACTTAGACCTTTTAAGTATTTTCTAATACCAGCATAATTACCACTCTGGGCCATTTCACCAATTTTTTTAACGGCAGTTTGTCGTACAGCAGGCGGAATATTTGCTGGAATTTTCTTTGTATAGATTTCAGCTCCTTGATTCCCAGCTGTGACTCCTCTTTGTCGTTCACGTTCTCCACTACCAAATTTCTCATGAATATAACTACCAGCAGCTTCGCCAGCACCAGTAATTATCTTTTGTAGAATGTTTCTTTTTTTCTTTTTTTGTTCGATTGCCATAATTCTATTTATTAATTATTTAACATTCCTAAATCTTCCAACAGGACCATTACCTTTTCCTGTTCCAAGTCCTCTACCCATACCATTGGATCTAATTTTAGAACCAGGACATTTTTTTTCAATCTCATCATTTATTATTTTTCTCTTTTTCTTGATTGTCATTTTTTTTTATTAAATTAATTATCTTTGTATGTTCTGTGCACGATTCATTAATTGTGCTTCTGGACCATTACCAGCTTTTTGAGGAATATTTGTATTTACTTTTCCGCCACGATTCATTCCTCTAGAGTTTGCTCCACCACTAGGTATACCTTTTGGTGTTGGAGGAGCTCCAGACTCAAGTAAATTTACAGGAGAACCTAATTGATCCATAGGATTTTGTTCCATTCCTAACATTTTAGCAACTCCTGCAGGAATTTCACTACCACCACCAGGAGCACCACCTGGACCACCTGGAGGCATAACTCCAGGCATTGGCATTCCATCAGGTCCAACCATTCCTTCCATACCTGGAGGAACTGGTTGTCCTTGTTGTTGCTGTTGATCTTGTTTAATTGATTCCATGTCCCAATTAAAGTCGTGTAGTACCTTTGAAGTAAGTTTCTGTGGATCAATAAATGGTTGCTCAATAAGCAACTGGAATAAGTCCATATCTTGTTTCTTCAGTACATCATTCTGACCAGCGATTGATGGTAACACACTAGCTTTAAAGTCATAGTATCCCATCAAGTCATCTTTTTCAATAAGAGGATAAAGGATTTCACCACTTTCACCAATGACGCGAATAGTCATATCTTTGGTAAAAAATTGTTTGTACATTGATATCCAATATCGTAATAAATCAGCATAGCCAGAGCCTAGATGATTAACATATAATCTAACACGTTCTAATGTTGATTCTCTCATATGTCTAACTTCAGTAGCACTACCAGCAGATCCACCAGCACCCATAGAAAAATCATCAACACCAGAAGTATATCTCATGTCACTCTTTAATAATTCTTCTTCTTTATATGCACTAGCTTTAATATCACTGAACTGAACTTCTCTAACACCAGCTGGATCTGGAGAATATATAATTCCAAATGGTCTGGTTACTAGCTCTTCCTTATTTACATTAGCTAATGGATTAACAACCCACATTTTATGAATACTTAAAGTCATAGAATCTAATCTTTGATTCTTAATCATGTTAAGCATAATCTGAGGATTCTCAAGCAACAATGGAATTCCATAGCCTTCAAATTCTCCAGGAACCAATAAATAAGGAATAGGAATAAATGGAGATTCTTTAAAATCATATGGATTTGGCATTTCACCACCTTTAAAAACTGGAACATTATTAACAAATACTGCATATTTATCTCTAAACGGCCACCAACATTCATAGACTTCGTGCATCTTCATATCTGTAGTATCATCACTTTGATAAGTACCATCAGTTAATCCACTGCCAGATTGACCATAGTCAGAGCCCTTAGTGATTCTTTCATGAGCTAGTTTAACTTCGTTTCTTACTTTACCCCAATCACTAATATCTTCTGGAGAAGAGTTTAAAGCCATTTCCATTCTTTTTTTATCCGCTCCTGGGTAAGCACGTTTTATTACTTTTTCACTCGAAACTTTTCTTTTCATCCAATACTGCTTATCTTCTTTATCTACATTATGCCAATCATAAATTAAAGCAAAATTATCAACCCATTCAGCATATGGACCATCGTAAAATGTTTTCTTCTTTTTGATCCATGATAATTTCTTTTTTGAAATATCTTGAGTATCAAGAAAATCAAACTCTCGAACATCTTTCTTCCAACTAGCCTGAAGATATCCCATACCAAAAATCAAAGAAGAATCAACTACTTTTTCAGATGTAGCATCCATCTTAGATGTTTCCCAAGTAAAGTCAGCTAACTGTTGAAGCTTAGGAGATTTTACTTGATCATCTTGTGTTCTTCCTTGAACAGTGAATTCTGGTCTAGCATCAAGAATACGAGGTTTTAACGTTTCGACAACAGCCTGAACATACGGAACCGCAATGTTAGCTTGCCATTTTTTTATTTGTTTTGCACGATCTGTATTATCGGCAATATAAAGCTTATAAGACCTTTCCAGCCTAGGTTTTATGACAGCAAAGAAATAGTTCTTAGCGTCATCTCGTTCATTTCTCCATCTTCTTACTAGGCTTTGTTCTTGCTTACTGTAGTCTTCGGCTCTATATACATTTGTCGCCATATTTTTATATTATTATTTAATAAGTGAAAGTTACTGGTAAATGTTTTGATTGATCTATCTGGGTTAATGGTCCATCATACAATATTTTAAATCCCTGATAAGCAATTGCTGAAGCAATGATTGCATCATCATGGAATCCTTCTTGTGAAGTCATGTTATTATTATCATCATAAATGAACACTGACATTTCATCTAAGGTCTCTTTACTATGAATAATTAATTCATCTTCTCTCATTGCTTGAGCAAAATCATCAATCAATATTGGCTTAGTTCTTTTATTTGTTTGCCACCCAAGTTTATCACTAACTGGAGTTCCCATGACATCGAACTTAGCTGGTCTAAAATACATTGATGGATAAATATGTTGTTTTAAAATAGTAACTGTAGTAAGACCATGATTATTGATCTCAACTACCATCAATGTGTTGTTATACTTTCGTCCCCATTTATCTAACTTATCACCAAGTCTATCTGGAGCAAGGAATCCTCGATACATGGCAACTTCTTCTCCAGTCATTCTGTCGTAAAAAGTAGCAACAGAATAATCTCCGCCATAAACACCTTCTGAAACGTCAACTCCACAAACATAAAATTTATCTGGTTCTGGTTCACGGTATACTCTTAAGCCATCTTCTTCATAAACAATGTGGCCATCAGCTGTTTTATCACCAACATTCAATATATTCTTTCGATGATCTTTAATAACATTCTGATCAAATACTGATCGTCCAGAAGCTAGAAACTCTAATTCATATTCCTGAGCAAACTTACGTGGATTATTCATCCTCTTCCTGATATGCTCAATCTGTTCTTTCGTATATTCCCACCACCAACCATATTGTTTTTTCTCATAGCCATTGTCTTCGGTCATCCATATTCTATGATAAACATTACCCTGACCATTCGGTGTACTTTCAATAATGATCTTACCGTCAATTGGAACTGAATTTTCTAATGCAGCCATCTTCTCCTCTGGTTTTTCCCAGAAAGCAAGTTCAGTACATAGGCAAAGATTAATTGTATAACCACGACCTACGTTTTCAGTTGATGGTAAAACCAATATCTTGGAATCAATAGATGGAAAACTAAGTTCATACTTTGAGTTGTACTGTAGTGTTGGTCTAACTTCAGATGGAGTTGAACTAATAAAGGTTTTAACTTTATCAAGTAACTCAGAAGTCATTGAACTATTATAACCAATCAATGCAGCAGTAACTCCAGGATGAGTAATAACGTAATGATAAATCCATCCAGTAATAGCTGTAGAATTATGTGAAATAAATCCATTTGCTATATATGTTTTTTCTGAAGTTTGAAGATCTATCATTCTCTGTTTCTTCAACTTCTCTATTTTCATAATTCTTGGACGAACAGTAAATCCCAACCTCTTTCCTTCCCAAAAACTTCTATCTTTAAATCTTGATGGAGATGTTTTTCCTAAAATATACAAAAGATCAAACATATTACTAATAACAACCTTATTCACTTCCTTGCAACCAAGTTTA
>Ga0207997_1000782_pt1 | contig 16256 bp, 30 predicted proteins | sample AntAceMetag02UKN_FD_184777 | JGI IMG/M metagenome (GOLD analysis project Ga0207997, IMG submission 184777) | Saline lake microbial communities from Ace Lake, Antarctica - Antarctic Ace Lake Metagenome 02UKN (SPAdes) (version 2) | ecosystem: Environmental > Aquatic > Non-marine Saline and...
TGAGCCCTGGCATTTTTGACGAAGACGGCGAACTTGTTGACGATGGCAACGAGTTATGGGCGCGGTTTTGCAACTCCTGAGCGTAACGGTTTAGGCGGGGTTCGATTCCCCGCCGCGCTTTATTTCTGGTTTTTTGGTTCATTATGTGGAGTTGGAATTATGAAAATGTTTTTTCTAGGCGTGCTAGCGTCAACAGTGGTTCGAATCGTGCTAATCCTCGTGAAAGGTGTGCTATGAGTTGGTCTGAAGTTTTGTTCATCGGTTTTTGTGTCGCTGTATGCTCGATTCAAATTATTCGTTTTATCGGATAATGGCTAGTGCCGATCGGTTTAATTGTCGGTCGGCGCTTTGTCCCCCTTCGGGGAAACTATTTTTTCTTTTTTTGAAAGGTTTTGAATTATGTCGAATTATGCAACACGCGTTATGGGATTTGAAATCGGTGGCGACTATGGCGACGAGCAAATTCAGGAATTTTGGGCAAGCGCAACAGTTGAAAGCCTGAAAACAGCTCGCGAAGACGACATGTCGGGAAACGGACACATATATTGGACGGTCGAGGAAACCGCTATATTTACTGTTGCCGACCAAATGAAATCAGTATACGAATCGGCAATGTACGATTTACTTGATTCGTTTTCTCAACCGTCATTGTGGCACGATCTTTTAACGCAATCGGTACAAGAGATTGATTGGGTACAGCTGGCAACTGGTTTAGTTGATGCGGCCATCGAGGAAGAGGAAATTGCATAACCCCCCCATCCTATCGAATTTTAACGGATTCGGTAGGAACTGATTCGGTCTATTTTGGACCGAACGAACGTTTTACAAAAAGGTGAAAAGATGGAAACTGTACAAAAAACTAGTGTGTCCCTAGGTTGCGTCGACTTGGAAACCGTTGAAGCTATTTTCGTTCAGCAGGATGAAACGGTGTGGTGCTATTGTACATCGGACAAGGTCGATGCACATGATCCTATGGATAGGGTTGAAGGACCTTTCCGAATTCACTCCTTCGTGGACGATTCGGACGGCGAAAGATGGTTCATTTTCATCATTCAGTGTAGCTTTTTCTCCCCTTGTGTTCTAGTACGGGGAGATTCTTGGGAAAATGCACACGAGCACATGACTGACTATTGTGTCGATCACTACCTATTACGAATTGAAGACGACGATTTACCCGATTATGACATTGAGGCAGTAACCTATTCCTCAGGTGGTGTTCCGGTCGATATGGAATGCGTAACCGGACATGAAGTCGCTCTCCATTCAATCCACATGCTGGAAGTCTAGATCATTGCGCCGAATCTGCGGTAGCATGAATCTCAGTCTAGGCGATTTTAGCGAATCGCCTAGGCATTATTGAATCGCCTAGGCATTATTGAATCTCAGTCTAGGCATTATTGAATCGGTTGTCGTAACCGGTTGTCGTAACCGGTTCGAAAGTAGTTAGGTGAAACAGTTTTTGAAAGGTTTTGAATTATGTACGTCGCCAAAGTTTCGGAAGATTGCCAAGATTATCACGGATGTGGAAAAGTATGGTGTGTAGTTCACAATGGCGAGGTTGTTGCAATGCGATACATGGCGGATTTCAAGCCGTGTTGGAGATTGCTACCTTCTTGGGTTCAAGCGATTCGCCACTGGTGCTCCGGCCTTGATAACCGGATGCTGCCTTTCGCAAGATCTACGCAAGAATTGTCCAAGATTCGGAAAGACGTATCGACTAGGATTTCCGCGCCTCGAAAGCCAAGGGGTGGAAATTGCAAGCCAAGTACACTTGTCTACATGGCTAGAGAGTTGATGCACACGCTACAATCGGAGCAATTTTCCCAGTATCGTGCGCATTGTGTCCAGGATTTACAAAAGGTAGGACGTGTAATTTCTGGCATGGCATCTTGCAACGAAGTAATTTTAGAAAAGGTGCACTAAGATACGCTTCAATCGGTTTAATTGTCGGTTGAAGCATTGAATTCGGCAATCGGTTTGCCGTTCGGTTTATTTGTTCAGTTTTAGAAAGGTTAGAATTATGTTTAGTGGTCTTTATGGCTGGATTCGTTCTATTGTGTCTACCGGTGTACGCAATGCCATGTTAGACGGTGCGCGCGACGGTTTCGAACAAGCGATCCAGGATTTAACGGCTGGGGAATGTCATTTCGATGATATCCTAGCGCTACCTGTCGAGGAAAAGAGCGACAAGAAGGAACCGGCTGCAAAACGTGGCCGGCCACGTAAGGCGAAAGCCTAACGGTTTATCGATCGATTGGCGATTAATTTCGCCAATCGGTTTTGAAATCAGTTTTGAACGGTTCCGGTTGTCGGTTCCGAAATCAGTTTGGCAAGGGTTAAGGAGATCAGTATGAGATGCAGTTGCCCAAAGTGTTCGAAGAGTGCGCGCTATCTCGGTGTGAAGAATCATCGTCACTGCTGGTATTGTTGCGATTGCGGTCACACGTGGTCGAAAACATTCTAGCGTAATCGATTGGCGATTAATTTCGCCAATCGGTATTAATACGGTTTCGGTTGTCGGTTCCGAAATCAGTTTTGTAATCAGTTTAAACGGAGGTATTCAAATGGATACTGCAATGTGTATGGAATGCGGTTTAGTCTTTCAATTTACTGCGTGTATCGACGGAGATTACTATTATCACTGGCATATCGTCGGTGCAGAAGTAGGCGATGGTGATCTTTGCCTGGACTGTGTTCGCAAATATGCGAATCTACTACAAGAAAGCGAGAAAGACAATGCTTTATGTACGCGAAGAAATGCGTGACAGGTGCTCAGAGCTACGTAAGCGGCTTGAAAAGGGCTTGCCGCTATTCGATGAGGAATATATCGAAGTGATCGACCGGATCGATAAGAAGCCATTCTCACTCAATGTGGACACATACCCGGAACCATTGCGTGATCCGTCTTTACATCGTGACGATTGGATGGACGACGGAACATTAGATGGGCACACTACTTTCGAGATTAACGCTCTATGCCGCGAACTCTTCAAGCGGGGTGCGTGATGTATTATCTTCAATTCTATAAGCACGGCTCATGGCGCGAAGGCGTACCGTGCTTCTTATTTACATCACTGCGTAGGGCAATGGCGGCATTGCCTTTGATCGCTAATCGCCGTGGAGTTTCTATCAATGACATTAGGGTACAAAGGGACAATTAGACTGATGAACAAAAAAGATCAACAAATGGAGATCGGTCGCCGGATATGCGAGTATCGCAACAAAGCTAGCATGACGCAGATGGACCTAGCAGTTCTTGTAGGAAGCAGTCCGGTGCATATATGTCGTATCGAAGGTGGTACGCGAGACATTATGTTCAGTACGGCAATTAAGTTGGCCAAAGCATTGTCGATTCAGATTGACGATTTAGTTCCTGAACAGTTGTCAAGATGATTTACGAGATCAGTTTTGTAATCAGTTTACTATTTGGTTTTATTTATCATTTTTACTATTGTTTTATCTTTACTTTGCCGATTCAGTTTGTATAATCAATAGTATTCCAAACACGGAGATTAAAATGGATTTCGAAGATTTAAAGTTTTTGATGCGTGCATGTTTATTGGTGCGGATCGAAGCAGCCTCAGCCTTATTAGACCGAGTGAACAGCGGGCAGCCGATCGATGACTTGCTAGGAGAATGGTGCAAACTATCGCGCGGCACGAATGCCAACGGCTCGATGTTTGCTAAAATTGCGGCGCAGTACACAATCATGGCGCAGAATCGCGCCGAAACAATAGGCGAGTTCACGCCTAATGACGAGGTGATAGAATGAAATTCTTAAAAGATGGCAGTGAATGTATCGTCTTACCAACAATAGGTTTTGAGACTGAGTACGTCATGTCGTCAGGCTTAGGCACTAATGGCGACTATTATCATTACATGGTATCCAGATATAAAAGCGGAAGCGATGCACATGTACGCGGCGCAAATAGTGTCTTTGGAAACACTCCTGAAGGCTGGCTTGCACTTGCCGACGCAATTGAAGAGAAGGCGAAGTACTTTGTTGGCATGGTTGAATATTATCGCGCGATAGCACAAGAAGCCGAAGGAAATACCACCGATGTATGACATTGAATCTATGGACGTGGACTTCACACCGCGACGTGTGAGAATGTCTAGTCCGCCTCCGGGCAGTACGGCGTTAGGGACAAAGATGGTATCGCTGTCCGGTCTGTTGCAGATGACAGGCGATGAAATGCGTGCAACGCAAGTTGACAAGTCGCATGTATTAGCGAGGCTCGATCGTGTCGCGTCGTTGTTGGGCGTTTTACAGAGGGAAACATTCATATTATATGGAGAATAAAATGAGCGTCGTTGACCAGATCAAACACTTGGATCCTTGCAGTAAATCTATCGCGTGGTTGCGTAAATACGATGATTTACAAACTGCATGGGACGAATGTGAACGTGGTGACTGGATGTTGTGGTACGCTGGTATGTTAAGTGGTCCACCAGAAAGTGAAGGCAGAAAGCCGCTTGTGCTTGCCGCTTGTGCGTGTGCTAGGTTAGTATTACCATATGTACCAGAGGGCGAAACGCGGCCATTGCAAGCGATTGAAACGGCTGAGCGATGGGCAAATGGTGAAGCATTGATTAGAGATGTTCGTAAGGATTATGCTGCTGCTTATGATGCTTCTGCTGATGCTGCTGCTGCTGCTTATGATGCTTCTGCTGATGCTTATGCTTATGCTGATGCTGCTGCTGCTAATGCTGCTGCTGCTGCTGATGCTGATGCTGCTGATGCTGCTGCTTATGATGCTGCTGCTTATGCTGCTTATGATGCTGCTGCTTATGCTGCTTATGATGCTGCTGCTGATGCTGCTTATGATGCTCGCTGGTCAGCACTAAAGCAGTGCGCAGACATCGTACGTAAGTTTTATCCGCTGGTTCCGAAGTCGGTAATTAGTATCGGAACGGTTTAATAATCAGTGTCATTAACCATTTTTAGAAAGGGTTTGCAAAATGAGCGAAACATTAGTAAGTCTCGATCGAGCAATTGAAACGGCGAGAATAAAGTCAAAACCATTCGGCAATGAATGTAATGGCGATTGGCTTCAATTAGTGGGGTGGCTTGAAGAATTGCGGGATTTGCGGGCGGTCGTGGATGAAACTACATCGGCGAGTAATGCCGTAGAATCAATGGAACTGGAACAAGGCGAACAGCTTTATCTCGAAATCCGCATACCGATTACCGTCTCGATCGACCTAAAGAAAGATCAAACTGATTTCGATGCGGAGGATCACTGGCAGATGATGGAACAGTTTCGCGATTCGGTTATCGATCTATTTGCCGTATCGATTTCGCTACCGAATATCGATGTTCGTTTACGAGATTGGATTGAAATCGAAGATCGCAACGTAATTAACGTTAATGGAGAGTTGCTATGATACGTACAGATGAACCAAATGCGGACTATCACGCGGATACATCGTGTTTAAGCCACTCAATGCTTGAGAAGTTTATTCAATCTCCGCAACTATATCACGGCATGTATGTCACCGGAACAATACTGCACGAAGAAACGGCAGCAATGCGGCGAGGTAGCCTAGTGCATTGGTTGGTGCTAGAGGCCGACACATGCGACAATCCATACGCCATAATCGATGCGTCTACGCGAGCGACGAAGGCCTGGAAAGCCGGCGCGGCACAAGCAAATGACGAAGGCCTGATTCCATGCACAGTGCGGGAATGGGAAGAAGCGGAACTAATCGCTAACGCGGTATTAACCCATCCGCTAGCGTCGAAGATCTTCGAAGCCTGTCAGCCGTGCAAGCGTGAAGTATCGGTGCGATGGAATGATAATGGACTAATGAAGAAAGCACGGCTTGACTTATTCGCGCCGGATGTCGAGCAGCTTGGCGGGCCGGTTATCATCGATCTAAAGACGGCAGCGAATCCATCGTCTGATAAGTTCAAATGGTCGGTACGCGACTTCGGATACGACCGGCAAGCGGCGTGGTATTGCGATGCTGCTGCGGCTGAGTGGCAAGTACTGCCAGTATTTTTGTTCATTGTCGTAGGCACGTCAGCACCACATGACGTGTATGCTTACGAAATGCCAACGGAGCGGATTGAGCAGGCTCGGTACAGTAACCAAGCGTCGGTGGAAATGTTCCTGGCATGCCGTGATTCCGACATATGGGAGCGGGAAAAAGAGATGGAGATTATTCCATTGGATTAAGACTGAAACGGCAACGGTTTAGTAATCAGTTACGTCAATCAATTATTATCAATCAAAGGAGTAGATCGTGGAAATTCAATTGTCAGAACTAGTTGCGTTACTATCGCAGCAAAGCAACTCGTCAACGGTAACGCCATTTGAGATTGGCAAGTCATATTTCATTCGTACCGTTACTTACCATGCAGTAGGTCAGGTGAACTTAATTACCGGCCATTTCATCGTTATGCGGGATGCGTCTTGGGTCGCGGATAGCGGGCGATTTCATCAGGCGTTGCAAACCGGTGAATTAAGTGATGTCGAAGTATTTCCGAATAGTGTCATTCTAAACCTTGATTCTATCGTCGATGCAACTGAGTGGACACATCCGTTGCCAGTAGAAAGTATATAGTTTCATGAATATGTCGTCAATGTTCGTTGGATCACGGTCAGGGTCATGGTCAGGGTCACGGTCAGGGTCACGGTCAGGGTCACGGTCAGGGTCACGGTCATGGTCATGGTCATGGTCATGGTCAGGATCATGGTCATGGTCAGGATCACAGTCACGGTCATGGTCAGGATCACAGTCACGGTCATGGTCGCGGTCAGGGTCAGAGTAAATACAATAATCATGTAAAGGAGATGTAATGGGTAATCAATTAACAGTACAGGAAGAAACGCATAGCAAAAAGGCTCTTGCGTCGTTCTACGATAACACCTCGAAGCTTGAAGAACTAGCAAACGCTTGCGGCGGCGTGCAGACCGCAGCACAGATCAAATCGGCTATTTACATGGCTATTAACAAGAACACTGACATCTTACGCTGTCCGGCGCAGGCGATTCATAATTGTGCCGTGCAGATTCTATTATTGGGTGTCATTCCGAATGGTCGAGACGCACATCTCGTTCCGTTTGCCCGGTCCTTGACGATGATCATCGACTACAAAGGACTTGTGCAGCTTGCTTGGAAATCCGGGCTAATGGAAACTATCGACGCTAACTGTGTATACGAGAACGACGAATTCTCTTACACGTTAGGTTCGCAACCTGCTGTATCTTACCGGAAGTGCGACGGCGATCGTGGGGATAAGGTTGGCGCGTATGCGATGGCAAGGATTCGCGGATCGTCGTGGCCGGTGGTCGTGTACTTAACCCAGGCTGAGATCCTGAAGAGCAAGAAAGCCAGTCGCTCATCGAGTAGTAGCAGTTCTCCGTGGCAGCGGTATGAAGAGTCTATGTGGATGAAGACGGCGGTGCGTGCGCTTGCGAAACTTCTTCCACAATTGCCGGAAATGAATACTGCGCTCATGGCGGAGGATGCCGCGGACTCTATCTTTAGTCCGCAACAATCGGCGCATACGACCGCATTCGTCGACGTGGAACCGACTACGATCATTCAGCAACCGCTTAACGAGACAAAGTTTACAACGGATCGCGTTGAAGTCCTGGCCGAATGTCAAACGGCGGCGGAAGTTGATCGCTTCGAGGAAGAAGGTATGGGCGTATTGATTAATGAAGACCAGAAGACGGACCTTGCACAAGCATGTGCGGAAAGACGATTTACAATCGGTTCGCAATGACGGTTTTGTAAACAGTTTGAATAATTAGTTTCGTATTTAGTTTTACATGTGAAGGAGATTTAGATGAATATTTTAGACAAGACGGACATGTCGTTAGCTCCAATACCGTATAGTCCAAGCATTACGAAACGAGAAAAGTTTTCATGGGCTACTGGTGGCACAACTGGTGTATTTCGATGGATCGATAAAAGAAACTTAAATATCGATGGCTGTTATCAACGCGAAGCCGCCAGTAAGGCAAAAATACTTGACATTGCCAGAGAGTGGGATTGGCTATTGCTTGGCGCGATTTCCGTCATTGAACGTAGCGATGGGTCTTACGTAGTTTTTGACGGCGGCCATCGAACCAGAGCGTCGTTCTATCGCGACGACATTGATACACTGCCTTGTATGGTATACCAAGTTGCAACGCTAACGAATGAAGCTAAGGCGTTTGTTGCATGCAACACAATGACTTCAAATGTAGATGCGATTGATCGACATAAAGCGTCCGTATGCGCAGAAGAGCCGGTAGCTATACGGGTTTCCGAACTATTATCTTCATGTGGCATATGTATTGCGAAGACGCCACATGGTACGTCACAGATACAATGCATAGGTGCAATCGCGAGCGCGACGAAAGAAGACGCTGCTACCGCTAAACGATGCCTCTTATTGTGCATTGAATTAGCGACGGAATATAACGAATCGGTTGAAGGTGCGGTCTTTAGTGGCCTATTTCGCTTGGCGCGATCTATCGGCGATAATATGTGGAGACATGAAGAACGCATCAAGCGACATAGCCAAAAGGAAATTGCCGTTCGCATTCGCCAATACAGAGCAGAGACAGGAAAAGGCGGGCAAACTATCGCCGCCAAAGCAATCATGCATCTGATAAATAAAGGGTTAAGAAATAAGCTGACGTGGCACTAATCCAACGCTGCGACACGACTATTGTTATTAAGTCAGTTGCAGCCGGTCAGCGAGCGGTACCGTAGAACACTCGCCATCTGAAAGCCTTTCGAATGAGTTTGGTAGTATCTCGGCAAAAACTACCACACGCGGCGGTGGGTGTAATTGGCCAACACCAGCCAGGAGTTATCCACTTGGGATTATGTTTCGACATGATCGGATTGAGATTGCGGGTTCGAATCCCGCCCGTCGCAATCGTTGTAAAAAATTGTCCACGAAAGACACGAAAGGCACGAACCCTTAGCAAGCGAGGTGAACCCATGAAGTGAGAAACTACCTAGGCTCGGTTGAGCCTCAATCGGCCACATTTTCAAATCATTAAAGCAAGAATAAAGAAAGAGAAAACAAAATGGAAACGCGTGATTTTGGTTGGGCTATTCGGCAGATGAAAAATGGCCAATGTGTTGCTCGCGAGGGCTGGAACGGAAAGAACATGTTCGTCTTCTTACGGAACGGTCGGATAATTAAAAACGTCAACGGTCCGATGCTCCACGTTGGAGGTGTCGACACGTTCGAGGTATTGCCACATATTTGCATGCGTGCTGCCGATGGCAAGTTGGTTGCTGGCTGGTTAGCATCGCAAACCGATATGCTCTCGGAGGATTGGGGCATTGTTGAATCCATAGACTAAGAGTCTAGCGACGTGGCGGAATGGCATACGCTGTAAAAAATTGTCCACGAAAGACACGAAAGGCACGAAAAAATATGAGCGACAGAAAAAAAGAGAGGCCTATTTTATTCGGCGATGAAATGGTTCGAGCAATCCTCGACGGCCGGAAGACGCAGACGCGTCGACCGGTAACCGTGTGGTGGAATGGTCGCCAGAAGCCACCTCAAGAGCCTCATTTTGAAGACCTCGACGGCGAGCTGCTTTGTTTCGACGAGTACGGAGATTCTTATAAAGCTATTGATTTTTTGTGTTCGCCATTCGGCAAGCCAGGCGACCGGCTGTGGGTGCGAGAAGCTCATCGGTTTGAGCAGATCGAACAAGGGCTGCAAATCTATTATCGAGCAGACGACTCACACGAAGATCGCATGTTGTCGTATTTACATTTTCATTCGATCTACGAGGAAATCGGGAACAGCCTTGACCGGAACCGACCAAATATTCACATGCCTCGTTGGGCGTCGCGGATTACGCTGGAGGTCGTTGACGTGCGGGTCGAGCGATTGCGTGAAATTAGCATTGATAATATAATCGCCGAGGGACTGGTATCTAAATATCACACGGAGGGCCTCGACCTGCGAGACCAATACGAGGCGATGTGGGATTCAATTTACAAAAAGAAAAATTTCAGATGGTCCGAGAACCCCTGGGTCTGGATCTGTTATTTTAGAGTCATCGATGACACAAAAGGAGAAAGCCAATGTTAGTTTTATCAAGAAAAGAAGGTGAGACACTGCGGATTGGCGACGACATTAGCATCACGGTGGTTCGCATACAGGGCGGTCAGGTCCGAATCGGTATCGTAGCACCGCGTGAATTATGCGTCGTCCGCGAACCATCACAGCAGTCTCGTGTGGAGTGGCGGTTTCAATCACCAATCAGGACTGATAAGGAGCTGGCTAATGAATCCTAAACGAGAATTCACGTTAAGTGCGTCATACGACAGCAAAGGCATGGGTACTATGCAATGGACTCATACATATACCTTAGATAGAGATGTCAGCGACAGTGAAGCTATTGGCTATCACCTTGGTCTAGCTATGTAAGCATTTCTTAGCCATGACGAAGCATGTAATAGAAGTAAAGCTATCGACTCTTTCCTTGAGGCAGTCCAGGCGATTGATCCTAGCAACGAGGCGAATACCTTGAGGCAAGAGACATGACGCCTAGCGAAATCTTGGAGATTAAAAATGTTGGCGAGAGTGCTTTATGTCAGATACGCATGATTTTGCGGTGGTATGGTATGAAGTTAAAGGATGACAAATAATGACCAACTTACTACTCGGCGCACTGATCGCGGTTATGGCGGTCGTTTACTATCAACACGTTAATAGGGAGAGATGATGAGCGAAGATAAACAATTGACATTCCAAGGAACGTCTATAGAAGTGTTTCTAAAACAAAATTTTGTCGTTATTAACGTCATACCAGAAACCAATGGGACAATGGCTGCATTCAAGAATGGTGTATATTGCCCAATCATTGCTTGGGAGGTTCGAGTTATTTGCGCGACCAACTCAGATGATAATGACCATCCTCATATGGTTACGCTAACAACTGGTCTTATTAGCGTGGAAGGTCAAAGTTGCTTATACCCTATCGACGACGACGACTTTGGTGATTTTGAATATTACTTTCATAAATCAGACTATACGACGGAGAGGTAACAATGATAATCGGAATTGATCCAGGTGTTAGCGGCGCGGCTGCGATACTTCATGGTGGTGAACTAATTAACGTGGTTCGCTTCATACGAAAGACTCCGAAGGAGATATATGCCGAATTTCACCGGGCAGTTCGCGAACCAACAATAAGCCTCAGTATGCATTTGTTTGCTGAAGATGTACATAGTAGCCGTGGCACTAGCTCACAGTCTATGTTTACCTTTGGCCGGTCGCTGGGATGGGTGGATATGCTATGTGCGTCTTTGAATGTAGATCCAGTCATGGTACAACCGGTTAGATGGCAGCGTGGTCTTGGAATCGCATCAAGTAAGCAGAGCTTCACAAATAAGAAGAAGGGTCACAAAAGGAAACTACGCGACTTGGCTGAGAAGTTGTATCCTGACTGGAAGATGACGAACGATCAAGCCGACGCAATACTCATTGCAGAGTACGGGCGGCGAGTAATGGCTGGTGAAGTGAGCGATAGTAACGTACAATCGCTTTACGAACGATTCTCGGAGTCGGTAGTGCGAGACGTTAAAATCACGCGGCGTCTGAAAATTGAGGAAAATTGATTTTATATCAGTTATGCATATTGACATACTTTAATTAAATGGCAAGTTATACAGAATGAGAGATTTAAAGTGAAAGCAATACCGAAGAACGTAAATTACGACATGCGCGGCAAAGCTAGTAAGTACCCGTGGGGTGCATGGCTTTGCGGTAAATCAATCCAATTGGAATACGGGAAAGATTTTGACGTGTCACCTCAGTCAATGCGATGTTACCTTCGGCAAAAAGCTAATTCTATTGGCTATCAGTGTACAATCCATATTGACAAGAACGATGCCCGAAATATTAACATCATCCCGAAAGATATGTAGTGGAGGAATAGCATGGCTGGCGACTGGTTTAAGGTAGAAATAGCTACACCAGACAAGCCCGAAATAGAGGTAATAGGCGAGATATGCGAATTATCTTCAGATGCCGTTTTAGGTAAACTAATCAGATTATTTGCATGGATTGATACGCAGATGAGCGCAGAATGTAACGCTAAGGGCGTTACAAAACGCGCATTAGATCGTATCACAAACCATGATGGATTCGCTGAAGCACTTCTAAGCCCTCATGTTCGATGGCTAGAATTAGTGGGCAACGGTCCTATGGTTCGTTTTCTACATTTTGAGCGGCATAATGGAAAGACCGCTAAAAAAAGGTGTCAAACGAACCGACGAGTCTCTAATAGCCGTGAAGTGAAACGCAAGTGTAACGCTGAAAGCGTTACAGATTGCGCACAAAAAGCGTTACCAGAGAAGAGAAGAGAAGAGAAGAGTATAATACATGTTCCTACGGAACATTCGTCGGTTAGCACCGACAAGCCTACGATTCACTGGCTTGTTGATCTTTGGAATGAAACAGTCGCCCCAAAAGGATTAGCGAAGATACGTTCAGTAAACACTGCCCGTATACAAGCATTCAATACTCGAAGCAAAGATGCCTCATGGCTCCAAGACGTGCCGGAAGCTTTGAAGCAATTGTCATTGTCAGACTTCTGCCTTGGCAAAAAAAGTGGATCGTGGAAAGCAAATATTGATTGGTTCTTAAAGCCTAGCACCGTGACGAAGCTCATGGAAGGGCACTACGACAACAACGAACCGGTCAGCACGGTTTCCGACTTCACTGGACTCGAAAGCGGCAGAACCGACTATGACGGAAATATCATACCAGGAGACGACGATGCCATCCCATTCTGAAGACAATCCAAAGTACATCCAAGCATACTGCGGCGCGAAGCTCATACCACAGCCGCCGCGTATCATGCTTACTGTACATCGCGACAGGTTAAAGGTTCCAATGCCGCTACGAAAGGAGCTTGGCTGTGCTGCGACGAGAGTGGCCTCCTGGCCGTTCCTATTGTCTGGGGGTGTCGGAACAGGCAAAACATGCTCGGCGCTCTCCTACGGCGATCTGTGGCCGTTTGCGGGCTATTACACGATGCAAGGACTGTGTAGTGATGTCATGAATCGATCAAAAGACATTCAGGATAGTACAAATGAGGTAGAGCGGCTATGTCAGTCAAGTAAGTGTCGTTTAGTGATTCTCGATGAGATCGCGCAGCGGAAGAATCACGGCGATTTGGAGTCGAGTATTTTGTACCAAGTCTTGGACGCTCAAGCTCAAAAGCAGTTTCCGCTGATCGTTATCGCAAACGCTTCGGTGGACGAATTGACGAAACGATATGACAAACGGATTATGTCTCGGTTGATGTCGGGTGCTCAGTATCGAATGACTGGGCCGGATTTGCGACGGAATGGTTAATTTTATTTAAGGAAAGTGAATTATGTTTGTGGTTGTTAGTAGCCATTCCTTTGTTGTGTGCAATGCCTCGGTGCTACAGATGCGATTGTGGTAAGTTGCGTTACCACGTCGGTTGCTATTGCTGCATCTATTAGTATCTCCATTAGCGTTATTGCTAGTACGTTAAAGAATGGTTAATTATGGCAGGTAAACAGATTGCCGATGCGTTAATGGGAATTTTTAACATGACAGTTGAAAACAAAGAAAACGAGGATACGAAGATGGAATTGAGAAAATGTAATTGCGGTTTTGGAAACGGTATATTGATAACCTCATCGCAAAAGAATCATTATGTACAATGCAGCAATTCGTTTGGCTGTCGTGCTACTACTGGTTATTACGTCGACCAGCAGGAAGCAATCGACGCATGGAATTGGATGATGTCGCAGACGCCGAAAGTGACCGCACGATGTGTGGATGAAATCGCGGCGGCGCTGCCTGATGGCGAGGTTGCGGACGGGTATCACGAAATAACGAGTAAAGAGATATTTTTGGGTACTGTTGATCGTGTCGCGTCATGCATCATGCTCGACTTGGGAGAAGATCGAATCATCCTGCAACCCAAGCTACTAACCGGCAAAGCGTGGGCGAATGAAAGATTGCGAGCGGGCATGACGTTTCGGTATCAAAAAAGCGTGTGGCATGTTTTTAATGCTCATGGAATGTTTGTCAGAGATGCATTAGGTGAAGCTGAAACGTGGTTTAGCAATGATAAGTGGCATCGCTGGCTCGACGAACTCGACGACCTATCCGACGAAACGGTTGAGATTATTTTTGACCCGAAGAAAGGGGAATGATGATATACCTAGCATCACCTTACACAACGGACTGCCAATGGACACGCGATGAGCGGGCGTACTTGGCATGTAAAGCATCCGCTATCCTGTTCAATATGGGTCAGCCTGTATTTAGCCCGATCGCAAATAGCCATTACATCGAACGCACTGGCTATTTCCACGCAACAGGCGAGTTCTGGCTTCCTTACGATATTAAGTTTATGAAGATATGCGACGTTCTTTACGTCCTTACGCTTGACGGCTGGGAAGATTCGGAAGGCATTAAAAAGGAAATCGATTACGCAATTGAGACAGACATGCCCATTGTGTACGTTAAGCTCGATGGTGATAATGTCGTAAAGGTAGAGATATGATATTTGAATACCTATCGTATGGTTTAATTGTCGTGACGCTGGTAATATATATAGTGGCGGCGTCATGCACGTGTGCGTCGCGTCCATTCACTTGCGATAAATGTAGAGCATATCAAGTATGTGGAGGAAAGCCGCGACAATCGTATTGCGAATTAATATGTACGAAAGAAAAGAAAGATAATGAGGAAAGACTGATGGGCAAAGGACCAGATGACGTTAGTGCGGTTTGTTGCACGGACTCTGCATTTACAGTGAAGATTCGTGTAAAAAAATTGCCGGAAGGATACGAGATCGTAACAGACGGAGTGTATCAAGAAGGCGACTTGATATACCGGGCACAGTTGCAAATATGGACGCCTTGTTTGATTCAAAGCTATGGAAAGCCGTCCGTGTACCTAGCCCGCAAAAAGAAACTATGTGGTGCTGACTATCTGCGCACACTGCGGATCGGGACTATATTTAGATATAACGGCAAAGAATTGCAATGGGATGGCAACGAGGTAACGCATCCTGGCGGCGCTCTGGCATGCCTAATGTCGTACTACCGTTTTATTACCGAGGAAGACTGCGAAATATTATGGGAGCCTTCTGAATGAATAGTGAACTACCAGTAGATTCGACATGCATTAATGGCGTAGTGGAAACAAGACGCCCCCAATGCAATTCCTGTTACCACATGCCGGTATGTAGATTATTACCGACAAGTAGTATTGAGGATAGTTACAAATGTCATTACTACGTAAAGACACCTAAGAAACTACGTGGCGGTAGCTATCTGTACTCTTTAAGACCTGGAACAATATTCAAATATAACGGCGCAGAGATGCGATGGGACGGCGATAATCTTGAGTCTCCTGATGGCAAACAGGGATACGCCTTGTCTCGATGCCGTTTTATTACCGAGGAAGACTGCGAAATATTATGGGAGCCTTCTGAATGAATAGTGAACTACTAGACCGAGTTCCTCCGTATGATATGGATGCCGAAAAGAGCGTGCTAGGAAGTATGCTCTTAGATTCGACATGCATTGACGAGGTTGCGCAAGTAGTTCGCAGTGAAGATTTCTATAAGAGTGCCCATAACGCCTTGTACGACGTTATGCTATCGATGTCGGCAGCGGGTAGTGCGATTGACCCGGTTCTATTGAGTGATCGTATTCAGGCGGAAGCGTGCGGTGAATACATTGACCAAGCGTACATAGCAGAGATAGCTTGCGCAGTTCCGTATGCAAAGAACGCCATGCACTACGCTATGATCGTCGCGGAACATGCGGAAAGGCGACGGTTAATCGATGCGTCCGTGCAGACAATTGAAAAGGCGTATGACACAACGGTTCCGGTTATCGATTCGATTCGTTCATCCAGTAATGCCTTGGATGCTATCCAGCATGATAACGAGCAATCCGAAACAGGAGTTTTGGCAGGATTAAATCATCTGGACAATGCCGCTAAAGGCGGAAGGATTATGCCAATTGGTTTCCGTTCATATGACAAGAACTACGGCGGTTTCGGTTGCGGTGAATTGATCGTCTTAGCGGCAAGACCGGGTATTGGCAAGACAGCGTTAGCTTTGGCAATTACTGAGAATGTATCGCGTCATAATTCAGTGCTGTACATATCGCTCGAAATGCTAGTTGCCGAATTACAAGCCCGTAGACTGTCGATAGCAGCCGGCATTAACGGAGCGGTGTTCCGACAAGGCAAGGCGACGGAGCGCGACAAGGAGGCG
>Ga0207997_1000783_pt1 | contig 16256 bp, 18 predicted proteins | sample AntAceMetag02UKN_FD_184777 | JGI IMG/M metagenome (GOLD analysis project Ga0207997, IMG submission 184777) | Saline lake microbial communities from Ace Lake, Antarctica - Antarctic Ace Lake Metagenome 02UKN (SPAdes) (version 2) | ecosystem: Environmental > Aquatic > Non-marine Saline and...
TATTGATCGTGTTAGTGCTTTGTAAAGATTTGAGCACTTGTTGTCCGGCGCAAGAAGCCCGCCGATGATTTCGATGGGTTGATTATCTGGCCAATCATTTTCTTGTAGGGCTATTGTCAACATGCTCCGTGGATGCTCGTTGATGTATTGTTGTTTTGTCATTGTTGCTGTAGTTGCATCATTCATTCGTTCCCCGCTTTCTGTGTTTGTGTTCGCCGTGTTGGTGGTTGCTAACCTCATTGTGATATTAAGAATATGTTATTCTTAAACTCTTGTCCACCCCTAAATGCAAAATATCCCGATCTTTTTTACAACATCCCCCAACACTTGAAAACCCTTGCAAACAAAGGCTAAATGAACACCTATTCAACTACTCATAAAGATACTCACAAATATAAATGCTTGTACAACACATCCAACAACCAAAATACTGTGCCCCATGCCAAGGCGTAAGCCAACTTTGACCCCGGAGGTACTACCATGTAACACGGGTGGGAAAGCCACCCATAGAAGGAAGCGTTCTTCCATCAGTAAAAAGACCGGGCTACCTATTAACAGTAAGTACATAGCTGACCTACACCCTGCCGCTGCATATGAGATTACTTGTTGCGGTGCGGGTATAAATGAGCTTGCTCGTATATTGGGGTTCGACCCACAGACGATCTTGAACTGGAAGGCTCGGTACATGGAGTTTGCGGATGCTATAATAAAGGGACGACGTGTGTACGGCAGCACCCAGGTAGAACACGGCATACTAGACCGGGCCAAGGGTTACACATATGACGAGGTTCGCATAGAGGGAATCATGTTAGTTGGTAAGGGTGCCGATGGTGCCTATTACATCGAACAGAAGAAAGGCAGTGGTAAGGAAGCCACCACGGAGTTGGTGCTTGGATTTAAAAAGGTTGTTACCACCAAAAAGGTTCACGCCGATGTGGCGGCCGCATGTTTTTGGTTATGCAACAGACAACCGGACGATTGGAAGAACGTACAAAGGCAAGAAGTAGTGGGCAAGGTTGAGGTTGAACACAAGCATGTGTTGGACCTTACAAAGTTGGATAGGGATAAACTTGAACAACTGCACAACATTACCGCCGAAGCTGCAACAAGCGGCGACGCAAATGACGACGGCGCAGGTGGAATTAGCACTCGCCAAAGTCAGCTTGCATCATTTCGTGAGGCAGCTTTGGCAATACGTTGAGAGCAAGCCGTTTGTAGATGGGTTTCATTTGGAAGCCATGTGCGACCACTTGGAGGCCGTAAGTGACGGCAGGATCAAGCGGCTGATGATCAATGTACCGCCACGGCATACCAAGTCCCTTATTGTGGACGTGCTGTGGCCCATGTGGGATTGGCTACAAAACCCTGAACGCCAGTGGCTTTTTGCTAGCTATGCGCATAACCTTACCAAGCGGGACAACGTGCGTGCCCGACGTCTGTTTTACAGTGATCGCTATCAATGCCTCCTACAGGAGTATCAACCCGACCTGGTGTTGGTAGGCGATCAGAACACCAAGGTACGATACGACAACAGCCAAATGGGCTACCGCATAGCCACCAGTGTTAGTGGCCAGCTTATTGGTGAGGGTGGTGACATTATTGTGGTGGATGATCCGCACAACACCATGGAAGGTGAATCGGAACTCAAACGTGAGGCTTGTTTGTTGTGGTGGGATGAAGCTATGTCCTCACGGCTTAACGATCCGGCCATGGGTGCTTTTGTGATCATTATGCAGCGGCTACATGACCAAGACCTATGCGGGCATATTATAAACAATGCGGAAGAGTATGTGGATTGGGACCATGTATGCCTACCGGCCAGGTACGAGCGCGGTGAGGATAAGACACGTTCCAGTATAGGTTTTGAAGACCCACGCACTACCGAAGGGGAATTACTTAACCCCGGTCGTTTTGACGAGGACAGCCAAGCCCGACTGGAACGCCGTATGGGTGAGTACGCCAAAGCCGGGCAGCAACAGCAACGCCCCAACCCACGTGGTGGTGGTATTTTCAAGGTTGAGGAGATTGCCATAGTACCACCCGGTACCATCAACCCCAACTTTGTAGAAAAGTCTGTACGTTATTGGGACAAGGCAGGCACCAAGGACGGCGGTGCCCGGACAGCCGGTGTGTTGATGCACCTTATGACTAGCCAACGCATCATCATTGAGGATGTGGTTAAGGGCCAATGGTCTTATGCCAAGCGGGAAAAGATCATAAAGCAAACGGCCGAGATGGATGCTGTTAAGTACGGCGCCGGGACGGTAAAGGTTTGGGTTGAGCAGGAGCCGGGTAGCGGTGGCCTAGAAAGTGCTGAGCGTACGGTGGCAAGCCTTGCGGGACACAGTGCATACAAAGAGCCGGTGCGGGGCGATAAAGAGACACGGGCGGAACCATTTAGCATAGCAGTTGAGACGGGTACGGTGAGTTGTGTTGCGGGTGAATGGGTTGGCGGCGACCAAGGTTACATCAAGGAACTAGAGAAGTTCCCAACCGGTGCATACAAGGACCAGGTTGATGCTAGCAGTGGCGCGTACAACAAACTGACGATTGCGGTTGGCGGCAATGTAGGGACGTGGGGACGGTAACGTGAACAAAGTACCCTTACATTTGACGGATGGCGTTGGCAAGTCAGAGCAGGAGCAGGTTTTTGTGAATGATTTTGGTATGCGATCTGTTGCGGTACCTAACCCACCGCCGCTGCCATCCAATGGTGACGTTCCTGGGTGGATGCGGCGATCCTTTGTTGATGATGCCATAGAGCCCAAGCCGGTAAGTCCATCCTTGTGTGTGCTGTTTGTGTTTCTTATTGGGTGTGTTGGTGGGTGGGTGGCCCATATGGCCTTGCGTGTGTTGTTAGGATAAAGGAGCAATCAAATGTCTGATGAAGTAACTATTAGCGGAAGCATAAGCCTGAACAATGCAACAGGCGGAACCGATGTAGTAAGCAAATCCTTTTCCGGCCTGCAATCTGACCAAACAACCCTGGGTCGTGCTGGTGGGTTTCAAATTATAGGTAATGCAGCACATGAGCTGATTGCTATGCAAGACGTAGTTGCCCCACGCTATTGTATCATCACCAATAAGGATGCCACCAACTATGTGGAGCTTGGGATTGATGTGGCCGCTACGTTTTACCCATTTGTACAATTGCTGCATGGGCAGTCTTGTTTGTTTTCCTTTGCCGCGGGGATAACACCCTACGCCCTGGCGAACACGGCGGCGGTAAAGATAGAACGGTTCATATTGGAGCTGTAGATCATGCCACGTAAAAAGAACAAAGAGCAGTTGATGGCCAACGCACATAACGCAGCGTTGGCTTCCCTCAGCCCCACACAACAGGGTGCTTTCATCAATGCTTTGCAAACTATCAACAGCACCCTCAGCCAAAGGAGCCTCCTTTCCCGGCAGCTTGGGGAAACATATGGCGGCGATCGTAATCTGTATGAAGCGTTGGGGTACAAGACATCCCTTTCGTATGTTGACTACTTGCGCAAGTACCAACGCCAGGATATAGCACAGCGTATCATAGACGCTTACCCTGATGCAACATGGCATGGCAAACCAATCATCACCGACGACGAGGATCCTAAGTCAAAGACCAAGTTTGACAAGGCTGTAGATGCCCTACACAAGTCCCTTAACATCTTTACATACTGCACCCGTGTTGATAAGTTGTCCCGCATAGGTCAGTACGCCGTGTTGTTCCTTGGATTTGATGATGCACAGGAAAAGATGACAATGCCCGCAGGCAAGAGCAAGGGCTTGTTGTACTTACAGCCATACAGCTTTGAGCACGCAACAATCAAAACCTATGTGACGGATGCAAAGGACCCCCGCTTTGGCCTGCCGGAGATGTACCAACTACATGTGCAGGATGTGGCAGGCAAGAGCGCCGTGGGTACGCCGGGCAGCACAACCTATCGCAAGACCACCACACCCACACAGAGTGGCCTGGATGCGACCGCGGCAAGTGGCACGATGCTTGTGCACCATAGTCGCGTGCTGCATGTGGCGGGTGGGTTGCTGGAGAGCAACGTGTTTGGCACACCGGTATTGGAGAGTATCTTCAACCGCTTGGAGGATTTGGAAAAGTTGCTTGGTGGTAGTGCTGAAATGTTTTGGCGTGGTGCCTGGCAGGGCCTTGGGTTGGAAATGGACAAGGATGCTAGTATGACCCCGGCACAGATTGATGCTTTGGATGATACCATTGATAACTACACGCACAAACTTACCCGTGTGCTCAAAGTGCAAGGGATGGAGATAAAGGACCTGGCGCCAAACATTTCCAGCCCGAGGGATGCTGTTGATGTGCAGATGGACATGATTGCTGGCGCCAAGGCAATACCCAAACGTATTCTTACCGGTAGCGAGCGCGGCGAGTTGGCAAGTAGCCAAGATGTGCAGGCATGGAACACACGGGTGGACGAACGTCGCACTGACTTTGCCGAGCCAGAGGTGTTGCGTAAACTGGTTGACCGTTTTATCGAGGTTGGAATATTACCCAAACCTGCCGGGGGCGATTACGTGATACAGTGGCCCTTGCTTGCGGCCTTATCACCAAAGGAGCAGGCGGAGGTTGCCGAGTACAAGGCCAAGACATTGAAGGCCTACGTTGAAAGCGGTGCGGCCGAACTGTTGCCACCCACAATGTTCCTCACCAAAGTGTTGGGGCTTACGGAAGCGGAAGCAGACGAAGCCTTGAAACTTGGCAATGAGGGCCTGGCCGACGAGGCTGTGGATTTGGAAGAGGCAAGGGCATTGTTTGATGAACAACAGGCCGCGGCTAAGAAGGCGGCAAGTAAGCTGGCGACAGCGGAAGTGGTGGCAGTATGAGTTCATCCAAAGGCACTACGAAGAAAGGTTGCTGCGTTGTGTGACAAGACATTGCATGTAGTAGGAAAATAGATATGGCCACGGCGGGATATAAAGTGTTGGTGCAAAAACATGGTGCGGTACCTGTACCCCATGTATGCAACAAGGCACTATCCATCAACGCGGCCAACGGCGACCCAACACACACCACAATGCTGCGCCGGGCCTTTGCGGCGGAAGCCTCACGCCGGTACAAAACACTTTCCAAATTGATAAGAACTAGCATTGTAGAAAACGATGTATTTGGGCTGCTGCCACCCCCTACCCATACCAACCCTGCTAATCTAGTACAAAACGGACGAGACCTTGGTTCAAACGCCGATTTCCGGGTACTGGCCGCGGCGTTGCCTGTGGGTAGTTTGCGCTTTGCTACGGATGCGGGGAAAGTTAAGGGCTTCACCGCATGGCTGCATGACGCGGCTAACCAAGAGATCTTCAGTTTGGGTGAGGGCACCACCCGGCAAGTGGTGGGTGATGTAGCCTGGGCCAACGTGTACATCGACCGGGGTTATAAGCGAGGTATGAAGCGGGCCGATACTGAAATGATAAAAGCCAAGGTGATACCCGAACCACTTTTCCCTCGCAGTATCGTAAGTGCATTCAACACACCCATCCATGCCGATAGCGTTGGGCTCATATACACACGGGTGTACAGTGATTTGGTTGGTGTTACGGCCGCGATGGAAACAACGATCAGCCAAAGACTTGCCACAGGGCTTGCACAGGGACATGGGCCACGGGCTATTGCACGCCGTTTGGTGGATGCGATTGAAAAGTCAGGTGAGACACTTGATATAGTAGATGCAGGTGGGCACCGCTTGCGTGCTGTTACCCGTGCCCGCATCATAGCACGCACCGAAGTTGTCCGGGCACACCATAAAGCCAATATCAATACATACAGGGAAGCACAGGTTGAGGGTGTGCATGTGCGGGCTGAGTGGAGTACGGCGGGCGACCAGCGTGTATGCCCGGATTGTGCTTTCATGGAGGGGATGGTATTTACGTTGGACGAGATCGAGGAATTGATACCATTGCACCCACAGTGTCGGTGTTGTGCTTTGCCCCTTACACCAAGCGCCGTTGTAAATGAATATGATGCCAAGCATGCGCGTGATAGCATTGGTGGGGACTACGTGCGCAAGGATGGAACATTTACTCGCCGCGGTTTCTATGAAAGCATCACCGGCAAGCCCACACCCGCAGGTGTGCCAAAGCCCGGTGTACGTATACCCGCGGAGCCTGTGGCGCCAAAGGCCAAAGAAGCCGGGGGCGGGCTATAGGATGGCCCTTGATACTGATCGCGAGCAGTTGGTCGGGGGAAGATTCAAAGTGGTGGGTATGGGGAAAGAGAAGGTCAGTTTCCAAGATGCCATCACGGGGAAGCTGCGTACCAAAGAGGTGGATGTTTTGACAGTGGAACAAGTGGGGGTTTTCTAATGGCCATACCCGTTGTAGTTCCTGATGATGAGCTTTTTTATGAAACAAAGGATAGGGTCCTTTTTGGATCTCGTAATCTTGGAAGCGATGATTCTCTTTCAACTGAAGTAAGGGAGGAAGATTAGCATGAGGAGTATATTATGACAGTACGTGTGCGGAAACAAGGCGAGAGCGAATCTGATTACCTGCGATTTTGTGTGACTGATACAGGTTGGCTAAAAGACCTTGCGGCAAACAAGGGTGCGCTTGGTACCGGTGCAGCACGACCGGCACCACGTACAGGCGGCACCCCCATGTTGGCTTTCAATAACAACGGCACACCAAAGGAAGGTATCACTTTCCAAAGCATGCGCCACCTTATGTCCGACGACATAGGGCTTCGCCGCATGGATGGGGTTGACTACCTTGTGGCCCCAACTATTTTGATCTTCGAAGGTGTATGGAACAACTTCCTGTACACCGAAGATGAGTTGGCCAAGTTTACACAGTCATGGTGTGGGCGACCTATTGTAGCGGCCAATGCCGGGAGCGATCACCCACGGGATGCAAACGGCAATCCCATAACAGCCAACACCCCGGAAATAATTGAGGAATGTGAAGTTGGCATACTCCTCAATGTGCGTTGGGACGAAACCGTAAAAGCACTGAAAGGCGAGTCTTGGATTGACGTGCTCAAGTGCAAAGCCAAGGCACCCGAAACACTGGAGGCTATACATGCCAACAAAGACATCGATGTAAGCACGGGACTCTTTACTGAATGTGACATGGTACCTGGCGAGTTTGGTGACAAGGCATACGCGGGCACCTTGCGCAACTATAGGCCCGACCACCTGGCGTTGCTGCCCAATGCTACAGGCGCATGTAGTTGGGAGGATGGTGCAGGGCTTGCACGTAACGCACGCGGGGATGGACAGGGTACAGGCGGTGCCAAGCAAGGGGATGGTGGGACAGGCACATGTGAGTGTCCTGAATGTGGGGCAACGGCAGCCCATGACCGGGGCACACCTTGCGCCGATATGAAATGTTCGGAGTGTGGTGCAAGCATGGTTGGGGCAACGGCGGATACGAACAAGAAGGCCGGTGTGCTCCAAAGGCTAACCCGTAAGATTTCTTCAATGTTTGCAAACGAGCTCAGCCATCAAGACATCAACACAGAGTTGACGGGGTTGGTACGTGCCCAGGTAAGTTTGGGCATCATGGATTATGTATGGGTGCGCGAAGTGTTTGACAAGGAATTCATTTACGAGATAGATACAAATGCACAAGGGCTCACGCTCTTCCGACAAGCGTATGCCATAGCAGCCGATGAAAAGGTTATGTTGGTGGGGGATGCTGTAGCGGTGAAGGAAGTGATTGAGTTTGTCCCTGTTACTGAGAACAGTGCGGGGGATGACAACAAGGGTACGCCCAATCAGGGGGTAGCCATAAATAAGGGAGGTCCTGTTATGGACAGGAAGCAGAAAGTGGATGCCCTGATCGCCAATAGTGAGAGCGGTTGGGTGGAAGGGGATCGGCAGTTCTTGATGGACATCAAGGAAGACGACCGGTTCGAAAAAGTTGTTGGTAATGTGGTAGAGGCCCCGGCCCCTGATGCAGTACCCGCGGCAACAGCACCCGCAGCGGCAGCCGTAGCAGCACCCGCAGCGGCAGCCGTAGCAGCACCCGCAGCGGCAGCCGTAGCAGCCCACGCAGATGCTACAGCGGCACCAGCAGCAGATGTGGTACCGGCAGCAGACCCGGAAGCACCCAAGGTGCAAACCCTGGATGACCTGGTACAGAATGCCAGTCCGGCGATGCGTGAATCAATTGAGGAAGCTGTGGCGCACCGTGACGCGGCGCACGCTGATCTCGTTACGCGGCTCGCGGCCAACACTGCATGCCCGCATGATGAAGCAGCCCTCAAAGGCATGGCCCTACAAACCCTCAAAGAGTTTGCGCAGATGTGCAAGCTGGATGGGGACAGTGATGATGGTGGCCTTGTGAACTATCGCATGCAAGCGCCGGACGTCAACGCAAGCGGCGAGACAGAGGTTGGTGGACCGGCACCGGCACCGAAGCTTTCCTTTAACAAGGATGGCAGCTCAAAGGTAGAGGAGCCGGTAGCGGCAACAGTATAAGCATGTGGCCGTGTGGCCGTGTGTTGCGTTAACCATGCGCACCAACTTGAAAGCAATGGTCAATATGAGGAGATAATAGAATGGCCACCAAACGACAGATAAATATGGATCCGATCGATGCCGGTATACAGCGCGAGGCAGATGCTGAATCGGCAATCCGACCGGGGGACATGGTGGAGTTGATCTCGGGTGGGAATATACAGAAGCAATCGACCGCTTCTGCTGACCAGCCTGTGATCGTAGCCATGGAAAATTATCTGGAAGGTGAAGACCTTTCAGATAGTTACGCGGCCGGGGACATTGTCCTTTATCGCGCATACAGTAAGGGACAGAAGTTCAACGCCATCCTTTCTGATGGTGAGAGTGTTGTCGTTGGCGACGACCTCGAATTTGGTTCTGTTGCCGGGGAGCTGCGCAAGTACACAAGCGGCACCAAGGTTGTGGAAGCGGCTGAGATCATCGATGCGAGTAACAGTGCAACAACTGTGCTGGCTGACAGACGTATCGCAGTCATTGTGAAATAAATCGTTGCCCTGGTACGTGCCGGGGTGACTTGACTACGGTCAAGCAAAGAAGAGAGGTAAAGAGATGAATCAGAAATTGCTAATGGCCCTCATAGCCAGCGGGGGTACCACAGTTCAAAAGCTGATGGCTGCCAACATGGATGTGAGTTGCCTGCGCACCAATGCTTCCCTCCAGAACGATGAGTGGAAGGCCATGGACAGCACTGTAATACAGGATGCCCAGGACAGGTTGGTTGGCGTTGCAGACATCCGCGGACGCGGGCTTGTGTATGCTGTGGCAAACGGCATGGGCAAAACAATACTGGAGTCTGAGAACATCAGCGATATGAATGATGCTGATGTTACGATGGACGGCCAGACAAGAACAGATGACGACACGGTAAACTATGAATTGGTCGGTTTGCCGCTACCCATCTACGCCAAACGTTTCTCACTCAACGCAAGGAAACTTGCTGCGAGCAGGAACAGCGGCGAAGCACTTGACACAACCCAAGCCGGGCTGTCGGGGCGCAAGGTTGCAGACCTGGAAGAGAATACCCTGTTCAACGGGTACAACTCCTTCAAGTTTGGTGGGTACTACATCTACGGGTACACGGATTACCCAAGTCGGAATACGTACACCATCGCGGTTACGTGGACATCGGCAACAGGTGCACAGATAATCACAGACGTGATTGCAATGAAAGCACTCGCACTCGCTGAGAAGCGTTTCGGGCCTTTCGTTATGTACATCCCATCCAACTACGAAACGGTCATGGATAAGGATTACAATGCATCAGGTCAAAGCCTGATGACAATCCGTGACAGGATTCTTCGTGTTGGAGGGATTGAAGGCATCAAGGTATCCGACAAACTAAGTGCCAACAATGTTGTGCTTGTGCAGATGACGGCCGACAATGTGCGCATAGTAGACGGCCTGCCTTTGACCACGGTTGAATGGTCAAGCCAGGGTCAAATGGTATTTCACTTCCAGGTGATGACCATTGCGGTGCCACAGATGCGGACAGACCAATCCGGGAACAGTGGAATAGTCCACGGTAGTGTATAGGCTGCTGTGTTTGTAATATGTGCCCCCGGTAACGGGGGTTGCACTTCTAACCATGAAGAAAGAGGTAATGAGAATGACTGAGATGTACAGATTTAGGATGTTGCAAGGCACGCATGGCATCACCGACGACAACGGTGTGATGCAAGTGTACCGTGCAAAGGCGGAGACGGGTAAGTACCCGGTCTTTGACACAGACAAACCCCTTCACAAATCATTCCCGGACAGGTTCGAACTTGCACCGGGTGCCCACCTTACCGCGGCAGATCAGAAAGTGGACACAGGTACCCAAACGCTTGCCGGTGGCGATGCTGGTATGTCTGCGGATATTGAAATTACGGAGGAAGTGCCAAAAGCTCCAGCTCCCAGACGCAGGCGTAAGGGCACACCACCGCCCCCGGCCAAAGAGGAAGTGCCACCACCCCCACCAGTTGTTGCGGGTGAGATAGAATGGCGCCCGGTAATGGCCTCACGTGGTTGCTGGTTTGTCACCAAGTTTGCAGATGGTGAAGACACCGGGGAAATTGACAACGAAGAGGCCTTGCTGAAATCAGAGGCCATGACGCGTTGCGACGCCCTCAACGAATAACGATTTAGGGAAAAGGTAATACAATGCTCCCCACCGTGGCAGAACAAGGCTGGACACTCGACGACTACCATAAGTATATGGCAAGTCCGGAGCGGCAGTCCCAACTATGGGATGTGCCACGGTTGTGGGATGGATTGAAATGCTTTGTAATCGGCGGTGGCCCCAGTCTAGTGGGTTTTGATTGGGGCCCCGTCAGCCCTTTGAATGTTATTGGTTGCAATGATGCTTACAAGTTGGGCCAGTGGGTGGACATATGCCTGTACGGGGACATCCCTTGGGCGCGTGAGCATATGGATGGTTTGCAAGCTTTGACAGTTCATACCAATGGCAGCACACAGTTTGTGAGTTGCACAAATAACCTTGAAGCTGAATACCCGCATGTAAAAAAACTTGAACGCAAACGGGATGGTCTTGTGACGGAGCCATGTGGCCAGGTTGCTTGGAATGAGAGCACGGGTGCAGCAGCCATTAACCTTGCGGTGTTACTTGGCGCCACGACGATTGTACTACTTGGATTTGATGGTAAGTTGGATGTTGATGGTGCTGCCAATTGGTACACCAATAGGATCGACCCACCCAACCCGGAAGACTATGTGAAATTCAATAAAGGTTTTGAGGTATTGGCGTTGGAGCTGATGGTGCATTGCCCGCATGTGCGTGTTGTAAATGCCGGGCCGGACAGTGTGCTAGAAGCATTCCCCCACATGACTTTTGATGAGGCGTTGGCATTATGAATATTGTATGTGTATTGAAGAGTGGTGGCGACTATGGCCCCCGGTACATTAAGAATTTGTCCGCGGGTGTTGCTGAGCACTTAACTGATTTAGACTATCGTTTTGTTGTGCACACAGATATGGTCCTTCCTTGTGGCACTTTTGGTGCAGGTGTTAAGTGGAATCATATACCCTTGGAACACGATTTGCCCGGTTGGTGGTCTAAGCTGGAAGCATTTCGAACAACAGGACCATCCTTGTACCTTGATTTGGATACGTATGTGGCAGGCAACTTGGATGTGGGTGTGCGTGCTCTTGCTACTCAATTGATGATGGGTAAGCCCACAGATACTTTCCATATGCTCAAGCCCTTTGCTCAATCACAAAAGTGGGCAAGTGGTGTAATGGCTTGGTCCGGTGATTGGTCTTGGTTGCTGGATGCCCTAACCCCGGATGATATAGCAGAGTATGCATGGGACCAACGGTACATCAGCACAAGTGTGGAAGCACGGGGTTGCCACATTATGCCCATCCAGCGATACATCCCCAGCATCCGCAGCTACAAACACCACTGCCAAGACGGTGTGCCAGATAATACGGAGCTTGTTTGCTTCCATGGGCACCCACGGCCACATGAAGTTGGTGGGGAGTTTTATAAATGAAATATCAATTGATCAATGGCAAGCATGGCATAGGTAATATGATACTTCATGCAGGCGATGTGATTGAAAGCGACACCGACCTTGCCAAGAGCTTCCCCAACAAGTTTGTGTGTTTGGATGCTGTGATAAGTTCTGAACCTGTAGCTGCAATACACCACAGTGACCCAGCTTTAATAGGGCCCCACAAGATTTCAATTTTATGCCCTACACGCGGGCGCCCGGTTATGGCACAACGATTTGCCGATAGTGTGCAGGCAACAGCAGCCTATCCTGCCAATGTGGAACTTTTGTTCTATGTTGATAGCGACGATCCAAAGCTGGCCGAGTATAAGCACAACATTACAGGCGCCACGGTTGTGGTAGGGCCCCCGGTACCGGTTGGGGTGGCTTGGAATGTGTTGGCTAAGCAGTGCTGCGGTGAAATGCTGATGATGGGCAACGATGATTTGGTAGCCGTGACGCCGGGCTGGGATAAGATATTGGTTGCGGAGGTGAAGAAGTATTCCGATGGCATATACGTGGCTTGGTTCAACGATGGCATCCATGGACCAAAGCATTGTGCCTTCCCCATTGTGTCACATCGTTGGTATGACCTACTTGGCTATTTTGTGCCGGAGTGTTTTCTCTTTGGCTATAATGACACGTGGTTGATGGATTTGGGCGGCCGCGTGGGGCGGTTGCACCACATAGCCACGGCCACGGTAGAGCATCAGCATTTTAGCACGGGCAAGACCCCCAGGGATGCCACTACCGAACGCAACAGGGATGACAATCAATTCAAGCGGGACAAAGTTACGTTTAACGAACAGGAGCCTCGGCGTGTGCGGGATGCAGCAATCTTGCATGGAGCTACCATCATAGGTGGTGCTGCTTACAAGGGTGATGGTAGGTTGTTAGATATGCTGAATGGTAAGCGTGTGGCTCTCGTAGGCCCAGGGCATGGCTTGTTAGGTACCGGCATGGGCCCGGTGCTGGACCAGTATGATGTGGTGTGTCGGGTGAACGAATGCTGGCCGTTTGGGTATGAGGATGATTATGGGAACAAGACAGATATAGTGTTCCACAATTTTGCGTCACCAACCATCCACAATTTCAAGCGCAGCCTTGCCGCCAATGAGTTCCTTACTAGCCAACTATCTTTTTGCATAGCCGCACAGACATATGAGAATACAAAGGACTCACCGATAGAGAACTTTGGTAAGGTGAATGCCACATTTGCTAAACACTTCCACCATGTGGGTGATACCTTTTGGCACCACCTGGCGAGGGAATTGGGTAGGAGCCCGAATACTGGTTTTGTGGCTCTGTGCATGTTGTTGGAATACCCATTGGCTGAGTTGCTTATAACCGGGTTCAGTTTTTACGTGGAGGGTACGGAGCCGGAAGTATGCCATCACCCTGCGTATTTGGAATGGGGCGGTGATAGGTATAAGCAATTGGGCAAGCCTACGGGAATGCATGCGCAGGAACCACAGATGAAATACATGTGCAAGGTGTTGTTGCCGAAGTGGGGCAATACTATCAAATTGGATAGCTCCTTGGATGCCGTATTGGGTGCCAAGCATACAAATGTGTTGGACTTGCACCCCAAACATAAGCCAGCCCGGTATAGGATTGATAGGGCACTTGCTGCACTTGTAGATGGCAAGCGTGTGGCCATAGTAGGGCCTGGCCCTCACTTGGTAGGTTCGAAGGCGGGCAAGGCCCTTGACAAGTATGATGTAGTGTGTCGTGTCAATGAACTGTTCCCCTTTGGGATGGAAAAGGATTACGGCAGTCGCACAGACCTTCTGTTCCATTGCTGTGGCGCACCAAGCCTTGCCAAACTTGCCGACACGGTAAGGGCACACCCCGGCATCACCGACCAAATCAAGTTGGCCGTATGCCCACAGGCTGAAGGTGATGGGGCCATGGTAGCCAATTGGGAAGACAGTGGGTTGCCCATGTCGCTGTATATGGTTGGGGATGCTTATTGGTTTGATATGTCTCGTCGTGTTGGTGTGTGTCCTAATACAGGGTTGCTCGCCATCATGTTATTGCTGGAGCAGTACAAGCCCACAGAATTGTTCGTGACCGGGTTTAGTTTTTACGAGCAGGGTCCCAAACCGGAAGAGCGGCACTACCCGGCATATATACAGTGGGGTGGCGATGCTTGTAATGGGGACACATCCCCCACACATATAGGACAGGTAAGTACGCACAACCAAACGATGCAGAAGGCATATTTCCAGGGCATGGTGAAACGCTTTCGCAAGCTCAAGGTTGATAAGTACCTCAAGGAATTGCTGAAAGACCCAATTGTAACCACACCGAAAATTGGGCGCGACTATACGGTGTATGCCGTGTACCGGGCTTTGCATGGGGCGGGGACAATAGAAGCTTCCTTGCGCTCTGTTTTGTCCCATGCGGAGAAGGCTTTTGTGTTTTGGACGGACAAGGCTTTTGGTGATGTTACGGGCTGCAATTTTGATGGCGCCCGGATAGAGTTCCCGAAGCAATTTGATAATGTGGTGGCCGTGGTTAAGAAGCTGAAAGAAGAGTTTGGTGATCGCATTGTGTTGGAGTATGACCATTGGGGGAAACCGGACAACCAATTCACCCACTTTGTGAATGACATCATATTGCCCAAACACCGCAAACCGGACATCGTATTGTGCATGGCACCGGATATGGTGTGGCGCCGCGATCAGTTGGCCAAGGCATTGCAAGAGTTTGTGCAATTGAACCGCCCCTGTGCTACGTGTGGGCAAGTTGAGCTGTGGAAAACGTATGCATACAGGGTACCGGAAAGAAAACACCGTGTCGGCCCTGTTTTTTGGTGCACACAAAAGCTGGATGTCATGCCGGTATCTGGCAAGGGTGGCGATGGAAATCCTATGGATCACCTCACGGCCAAGGTGCACAACGTGGGTTTCTGCTCAAGCCCTCGTATGATGTTTTGGAAGCACTTGTTGGGGTTGGGATTTGGCACCGCTATTGGTGACAGCCTGGCCAACGAGACTTGGTACTTTGATAAGTGGTTGGCGTGGGATGCGAAAACAAACAACACCGACTTGGAAATATCCAAGGGGCATGAAGCCGACATTCCATGTGCTAAGCCATATGATATTTCCAAGTTGCCTGAGGAGCTACGATGACATCTGTAATTGAAAACACATACACGAGCACGGGTGCGAAGTTTTGGTGCCACCCCGAGCAGATGATGGCGTACAAGGAAGGCTTAACCGATAGCATCATCAGCACCCATGTGTCCCCGGAGGGGGCATGCAACTTGAATTGTAGTTATTGTTCAGTACGTAATAGAAAAACGGAGCGTATTGAGTTGGATGTGATCAAGGAATATATCGGGACGTTGTTGGTGCATGGCTTGCGTGCTGTGATCCTTACGGGCGGCGGGGAGCCTACCTTGTACCCATACTTTGCTGAGTTGGTGGAATGGTTGTGGGATATGCATATGTCGGTTGGTCTGATAACCAATGGCTCTACGGTGCCGGATATGTCTGATGATGCCTATGCAAGTTTCAAGTGGGTGCGTGTGAGTTTGAATACAGGCGTGCCCGTGTGTTTCCCATTAGAAAAGCTGGCGCCGGGATGCACCGTAGGCTTTTCAAAGATATGTTGCCCGGATACTGCCGGTGAAGATATTATTGCGGAGACTAAGGCAGCAGATCTTCTTGGTGCTAAATACATTCGACTTCTTCCTGATTGCACCTTGCCGACAAAAACATATGACATCTTGCGGCGGCGACTTTTGTGGGTGATGGAGTCATGCCCCCAAAGTGTTTTCATTCAGCAAAAGAATCAAAGGGCCCCAAGGGCACATGTATGTCACCAAGCATATTTCCGCCCGTACTTGAGCGAAGTAAATGGTGGCACCGTGTTCCCTTGCGATAGCGTGGTGCTCAACAACAACGACCACTGCTTCATTGACAAGTACGCTATATGCAAAGCGGAAGATGTGGGTAGGTTTTTGAATAGAAGGATCAGTATGACATTCAAACCCTGTGATGATTGTGGGGGATGCGTGTTTGCCGACACAGTTGATATGCTCGAAGAATGGACTAATCCAATAGAACATGAGGACTTTGTATGAACAATCCATGGGACAAATATGTAACGAGCTGGAGCAAGGAGCCAGGTGGTATGGTTCAGGCTTCTACGGAACGATGGGTGTACCCACTTGGCAATGTAGCATACAAAACGCAGGTGATGTGACATGTACGACGAAGACTACTTTGAGCATGGTGAAAAGAACGGGGTCAGCCTGTACACCGATTACCGATGGCTGCCTGAA
>Ga0207997_1000784_pt1 | contig 16241 bp, 11 predicted proteins | sample AntAceMetag02UKN_FD_184777 | JGI IMG/M metagenome (GOLD analysis project Ga0207997, IMG submission 184777) | Saline lake microbial communities from Ace Lake, Antarctica - Antarctic Ace Lake Metagenome 02UKN (SPAdes) (version 2) | ecosystem: Environmental > Aquatic > Non-marine Saline and...
TTTATATTTCCTTGCAAGGATAAAATATTATTTATTTTCTCCGCTGATTCTAAAGAAGGTAAAATAATAAGACTGTGGATTCGCCTGCCTTTACCATGCCTTTTGTACATATTACTTATCTCGCCTGTTACAACAAATTTTACACTACCATCTGTACCTTTTAATTTATACAGTCCCTCTTCTGCCGGCTCTAATTTATTTTTAAGGTTATTAAACCATTCTGGATGAGTAAAATCACCTGTACCAACAACGATAATTCCTTTTTCTTTCGCTGACTCAAAAATATGTTCCAAATCCATTTTTGGAGAAGTAGCGCGGGAATATTTGGAATGAATGTGAAAATCAGCAATAATCTTCATAAATATTAAATTAGTAAACTAAGAAAGTTTGACAAAGAGCCCCAATAATAAGAGCTGTTACAAAAACAATAACTAAAACTTTATTTAAAGGAACCTGATAAGGCGGTTCTATTTCTCCTTGCTGTTTTGCTTTTCTTAAAACTAAAACAAGCATTACTCCTTCAAGCCCACCTAACATTCCCCCCATAAAAGAGATTAGTTTTACTAAATTCTCTACATGGAGACAATAAAGCAGTAATGGTCCAATAATCACTAAAAAATAGCTTATAAAACGAGACCATTTAAAATCATTAATAAAACTATTTTTAATATATGAAGCAAATATCAGATAAGAAGTTGAAACTGCCAGAAATCCAAGTATTGCTCCTAATAAAATAATGCTATTTCCTAGAATACCTTTTAATCCCTCAATAGTCTCTAGTGTAGTAAAAGATCCACTAGCGCCTACTACTGCTAAAATAAAAATTAAATAACAAAGAATTGGAATAAGTGTACCGATAATAATAACCTTTTTTAACTTTTTTTTATTTCCTTCTTTTATTTCCAAAACCTTTGCTGCCTCCGGAATAGCAACCATACCATTAAGAGCAAAAAAAAGTACCCCATAAGGTATTAACCACCCCCAATGATTTGTAAAATTAAAAAGATTAATATTTCCTGTTTTAAAATGAGGCAAAGCAAAAATAATAATAATAAAGAAAACAAAAAGAAGAGCAAAAGATAAATAAAAATTGATTCTGGACAATCTTTTGCTTTTACTTAAAACTACTGAACTTAACACAAGCCAAAGCAGAACAACTAAAAGTCCTTGCGGAAAAGAAAAACTCGTCCAAACAGAATTCAAAATAACTTTTAAAAATTGAGACCCTAAAAGTAAATAAATTAAAAGAGAAAACGAAAAAGTAAAAAATGTAGTTAAAAGAATAAGTTTTTCCGCTGAAGAATTTAAATAATGCCCAACGTATCCAGGCAAACAAAATTCTTTTTTTGTTCTCAAAACTATTTCTCCAAAAGCAAGATGAAGATAAATGATAATGAAACTAACAATAATTAACCAAATTAATGTTATTGCTAACCCAGAATGAACAGCTACATAAGGTAAAGTAAAAACACCTGCTCCAATAATTGTTCCAATTAAAACAGCAATGGCTTCGGGTACAGCTAATTTTTTCATACTAAACCGCTAGATAAACTTCATCGCCTTCTCTCACTTTTTCATCAACTTTTAATCCAATCGCGTCTCCTTTTTTGGCTTTTTCCACGTTTTCATGCTCAATCTGAATTGAAGAAATATCTTGTTCAAAATCAGTGGTGCCTCCTTTAACATGTATCCTATCTCCTGCCTTAAGTACGCCCGAAAGCTCAACAATAGCAACACTAATTTTTCCAAAATAATGAGTAATTTTTCCGATAAGTTTTTCTTTCATAATAATTAATTTTTTATTCCCGACCTTTGTTATATTTTACTAAAAAACACCAAACAAAACAATCTATAATAAAAAAAACAGCTAAGATATTATCTTAGCTGCATATATAACTTATAAAATTAAGGATTATTTTTTCTCAAGCGTTTTCTTCGCTAATTTAGATTTCTCTCTGGCTGCTTTATTTTTTTTAATTAAATTTACTTTTGCAGCTTTATCTAAAAGTTTATATGCCTTTGGAAGCATTTTTTTAGCCTCTTCAATTTTATCACCCTCAATAAGTTTCAAAAAATCTTTTTTTGTCTTTTTTAAAACAATTTTTTTTTGCACATTGAATTTTTTCTTCTTAGAACTTCCCCTTAAAGCTCTTTTTGCTGATTTAGTTATAGGCACAATAATAAATATTAAATTTTAATTATTTAGTAGTATCGCATTTTTGCTTAGAAAAATCAACTAAAAGCATCTCTAAAGCAATTTGTCCATCAATATCCCCATGTTTTATTTCCCCATCATAATAAAGAAGACGTTGATACATAAACTTAAGTGTTTCTAAAGAAAGAATCTTTGCCAAGGGATACAACTTCTGAAAGACATACGGGTGCATTGAAGATGGTCTTGTTTGCGAACTTTTTATTATCAAAAGATTACGGAATTGAAAAATAATCATTTTAAGAATGTATAGGGGATGTACCTCTTGATCTATTAATGTTTCTAAAAACCAAAAAGCTTTTTTTGTTTTTCCTCCAACTAAATTGTCCAAAAAAGAAAAAATATTACTACTCAATGGCAAGAATAGATTTTCTTCAATTAATTCTTTACTAATTAATCCTTTTTTTATCAAAGCTAATTTTTCCAAAGAATAATAAATAGAACCTGTATCAGAGAGAAAACTCATTAATAGTAGTTGACGAGCCTCAGAAGTTAATTCTAAACCCATTTTTTGTTCTTCTTTCATCACCCATTGCCCTAATTTTTCCTTTTTTAATAATGGATACTCTTTAACTCCTTTAGATTCTTGCCCCAACCATTTTTGCAGAGAACTGCTACGAACTGCATCATTTTCATAAAATATAACCATTATGTCCTTGGCCATATCTATTTTTCTTTTTTTTAAAATATCCAATAATTCCCTCCGAAAATTAATATCTGTATTTTTAAATACATTCTTTATCGCCACTAATTTACTGCCAGAAAAAAGAGTATTACTTTTAAATATATCTTCCAAGGCAGAAATATCAAAAGAAACAGAAAGTTTATCAGAAAAATCGCATGAGAAAAAAGGAGTTCCTTCTTTTTTATAGAAATCCCTTACTTCAAAAAAATATTTCTGCGAACGAAAATTATCCTGCCCAAAAATAAAATAAAGCATAATTACTGAGATGGTATATAATCAGGATCCATAGGCAAAGAAAATGTAAAAATAGTACCTCTTCCTAAAGCAGATTTAACCCAGATTTTTCCTCCGTGCCCATCAATTATATTTTTCGCTAAATACAAGCCCAATCCAATTCCGCTTGTTTGTCCTTTCAATGCCGCTTTGGAACGGAAAAATTTGGTAAACAATCTTGATAAATCTTCTCTGGAAATCCCAATGCCTGTATCCTCAACAGAAATCAGTATAAATGGTTTTCCTTCCATAGGATCTATTCTTATCCGTACTTCTCCATTTTTTACATTATATTTTAATGCATTATCAACTAAAATTTCTAAAACCAATTTAACCCTTAATGAATCCATTACAAACGGTTCAAGCTGAAATTCTGGTCGTTGAAAAATCAACTTAACGTCATTTATTTTGGCCGCTGGTTCAAATTTAATCAAAACGTTCTCTATTGTTTTTTTTATATCAGCCGTGGAAAATTGGAAACCAAATCTTCCTTCTTCAATTTGCGCAGCATTTAAAAGGTCCTCTACTGTTTTTAAGCTTTCTTTCATCGCTTTTCTCCCGTCGTCTATGAGTTTTTCCTGTTCTAATGTTAACGAACCAATTTCTTTATTAGAAAGCATTTCTAAAATCCATGACAAACCAGAAAGTGGAGTACACAATTGGTGAGCCACTATTGTAATAAAATCTGATTGGGTTTTCCTTAATACCTCCTCTTTTGTTAAATCATGAATTATTCTCAAAAAACCATAAACCTTTCCCTTCTCGTCTATCACCTTAGTCGTTATTATCTCCACAATAAGTTCTTTTGGCTTATAGAATTTTACTTTTATTTTTTCTGGATAAGTATCTATCGATTTTTCTAAAACAACAGGAGCTAAACTTGGAAAGATTAATTTGGATAAAAGTCCATAACGAGTGTCATTACTTAATTCAGGAGTAATATTTTTTCCTATAAGTTCTTTTTTTGATATGCCAATGAATTTTTCCATGGCTTTGTTGACTAAAATAATTTCAAAATTATCAGTATAAGAAATAGCGGGATCATTAATACTACTTACCATTGCGTTTATTTGATTTCTTTCTAAATCTAAACGACTAAGATTATCAACCGCGCCTACAAAGACAACAGCCATTACTAAATAAAAGATTATTAAAGCAATACTAATAAACCAATTTAAAGGCCAAATTATCCAAAGTGAATTAAAAACAATCTGCGCTATAATCAAGCCACCAAAAAACCAGAATGATAACAATTGTGGTGAAGAAAAATGTTTATTTAGTTTTTTAAAAAAATTTAACATACATATAAAATTACTTCATCTCTCCCCATTTATTCCCTATCTTAACTTCTGCTTTTAAGGGCACTTTTAATTTTGCCGCGTTTTCCATTATATTTTTAAAAAGGGAAACGACTTCCTTTATTATCTCAGATTTTACCTCTAGTATCAATTCATCATGAATTTGTATCAAAGTTATCACGTCTTCTTGCATATGTTTTTCCTTAATAAATTCTTGAATTTTTACCATTGCTATCTTAATAATATCCGCAGCCAAGCCTTGAATGGGCATATTAACAGCAATCCTTTCCTGCCCACGAGCCATACGCCCAAACCCGCCTAAAAGGGGAAGAAATCTCTTTCTGCCAAAAATCGTTTCTGCATAACCTAATTTTTTAGCATTCTCTAAAGAAAAATCAAGATAATTTTTGAGTCCTGAAAAATTAGAAAAATATTCCTCTCTAAAACTCTTGGCCTCATCTAAAGAAATCCCTGCTGATTGCGCAAATGCTTTATTTCCCATTCCATAAATAATTCCAAAATTCAAAATCTTCGCTTTCTGCCTCATAGAAGGGCTAACTTTATCCTCAGGAACATTATTGATATAAGCAGCCGTAATTTTATGAATATCTTTGCCTTGATTAAACGCCTCTATCATTTTAATATCTCCTGAAAGATGAGCAGCTAATCTTAATTCTATTTGAGAATAATCTAATGAAATTAAAGAAAAAGATTTTTCAGCAATAAAAGCTTTTCTAATCTGCTTCCCCCAATCACCTTTTTGAGGAATGTTTTGTAAATTAGGTTTTTCTGATGACAAACGCCCAGTAGTTGTCCCTGTTTGATTCCAAGTCGCATGAATTCTATTTGTTTCAGGGTTAATAAAATTCGGAAGAGTGTCAAGAAAAGAATTTTTTAATTTCGTTATTCCCCTGCATTCAATAATCAAAGGAATAATTGGATTATTATCTTTAATCTTTAAAAGCTCATCAGCGTTTGTAGAAATTTTCTTGGTAGCGGTCTTTTTTAAATTTAACGAAGGAATCTTTAATTCTTCAAACAAGATTTCAGATAGTTGTTTAGGAGAATTAATATTAAATTTCTTACCAGATAATTCATAAATTTTTCCTTCCAAATCATCTATTTCTTTTTCTGCTTTTTTAGTTAGTTTTTTTAACCAATTTTCATCTACTAAAATTCCATTCTTTTCCATCGAAGAAATAACCGGAATAAGAGGTTTTTCTTCATTTTCCCAAACATTATCTATTCCTAGTGCCGCTATTCTGTTTTTAATAATTTCCCATAAAGGAATTAATTTAGCTAAACAACCACTAAACGAATCGTCAATCTCCTGCCCAAGAAAAAACTTACCAATAGAAGAAAGTTTATAATTCTTTCTTTCTGTGTCCAACAACCAAACTAATATTTTTATATCTTCAAATAAACAGCCAGAAAATCCTTCAATCTCTTCCAGAATAATCTTGGCATCAAAACTTATTAAATTCTTTTCAGACCAATCTAATGGTTGCTCAAAAAAGTCAACAAATAGATGGTTAGGAAGATAAAACAAGGCATTATCCAAAAAACTAAATCCTAATCCTTTTATTTCCCTATTCCCAAACCTCTCTCCATTAAAATCTAAAAGTATTCCGACTGTTTTTTCTCCATCAATCTTTTGTTTTAATTCTTTTGTCTTTGAGGAAGTGTTAATAATATCTAATGAAACCTTTTTTACAGAAGAAATATTTTCTTCAAAATCGAAAATCTTCGGAATTAAACTCCGAAATCCTAATTTGTTCAACAAAGAAACTACTTCATCCTTTGGCGGAGGATTGAGTTTAGCTTTTTCTAAATCAAATTCTATTTCTACATCTTTCTGTATTGTTACCAAATGACGGCTGAAATAAGCCTGATCTTCAAAAGTTTTTAATTTTTCTAAAATTCTTGGGGAAGCTTTAATCTCTTCTTCGTTTTTTATCTTTTTATAAAGATTATCTAATGTTCCATATTCTTTAATTAATATACTCGCTGTTTTTTCACCTATAGAAGGTACTCCCGGAACATTATCTGATGGATCTCCCCTTAAAGCCTTCCAGTCTACTAATTGTTCGGGTTTTAATTGGAATCTCTCAAAAACTTTTTCTTTATCATAAGTTATCCTGTCCTGAATTCCTCGACGAAACGTATAAACAAATACCTTATCACTAATTAATTGAAGTGTATCTAAATCTCCAGTAATAATAAAAGATTCAACGTCTTTATCTTTTAATTTCTCAACTATGGTTCCAATAATATCATCTGCTTCATAGCTTTCTTTTTCCAAAACTGGAACATTAAACGCATGTAAAAGATCTTTTACAACCTGGATCTGTTCATAAAAATTATCTGGCATCTTTACTCTTTGAGCTTTGTACTCTTTGTATTCTTCATGACGAAAAGTAGGAGCTGCCATATCAAAAGCAGCCACAATATAATCTGGCTTCAAATCATTAATCATCTTCAAAAAGAAAAGCATAAATCCATAAACTCCATTAACTAAAACTCCTTCTGGAGAAATTAATGAAGGAAGAGCATGATAAGAACGATGCACTAAAGCATAAGTATCAATAATGACTATTTTTTTCATAGATGAAATTCTAATATTCTTGTATCTTTCCCTGTCATTTTAAATTTTATCTTCCAATGATTCTTTGGAAGAATTTTTTTTATCTTATTCCCCCACTCAATAAAAATTAAATTCTCTGGATTTTTAATAATTTCTAAAAAATCCAATTCTTTAATCTCTTTAGGTTTTTCAATCCGATAACAATCTAAATGCCATAATGTTTTAAAAGAAGGTGTTTTACAAGGAAAACTTTTCATAATTAAAAAAGTAGGACTAAAAACTTTTTCTTTAAGTTTTAAAAATTTGGCTATCCCTTTAAGAAATTCTGTCTTACCGCCTCCTAAGGGACCTTCTAAAGAAATAACCAAGCCACTTTCCTTTAAGTCATCCCTTCTTAAAATAATTTGCATAAAAAAAGAGGCTATCTTTTGTGTTTCTTTTGGGCTTTCACTAATAACTTTAATCTTCATTTTTTCCATACTTAATTTTATCACGAATTTTTACTTTTCTAAAGAAAATTAGAATGGTATAATAAATTATTAATAACGCAATTCTCATGAATGATTTTATTAAAAAAAGAGAAGAAAAAATTAAAGCTCTCTGGCAAGAATCAAAAGAAAGAGAAGCGCAAAGATTAGCTGAAAAACATAATCTTTTGTATATTGATTTAAGAAAATCACCAATTGAAACAAGCGCCCTTTCTATTATTCCAGAAGAAAAAGCAAAAAAAGTTAATATTATTGCCTTTCAAAAAATAGGGAATCAAGTCAAAATAGCCGTTTTAGATCCTTTTAATATTGAAACTATTAAAACAATTGAAGGAGTTAAACAAGAAGGATATAAAGTAGTTGTTTTTGTCGCTACCGAGGAAAGCCTTAATTGGGCATGGAAAAATTACGCTTTTGTTCACCAGCGCCAAAAAAAAATATCAAATTTTATAGACGTAACCAGCGCTAAATCCATAGAATTTTCTGATCTTCATGGGGAACTTTTATCTATTTCATCAGAAGAAGTTACATCATTAGTCTCTCTTATTTTAAAATCAGCCATTCAAATAGATGCATCTGATGTTCATATTGAACCACAAAAAGATTGTGCTCTTTTACGATTTCGCATAGACGGCGTTTTATATGACATTGCTGAAATAGAAAAAAAGAAACATCGTGGCATTAATCAGAGATTGAAACTTTTATCTGGTTTAAAATTAAATATTGAAAATATTTCTCAAAATGGTCGCTTTACCATTCAAGACAATAAGAGTTTTATTGATGTTCGCGCTTCCAGCTTACCAGGTCCTAATGGAGAATTTCTAGTATTTAGACTTCTAAACCCAAAACGAGCTGCTTTTGGCTTAAAAGATTTGGGCCTTAATGAAAGAAGTATAAAGGTTTTTGATCATTCTCTGTCAGCACCAAATGGAATGATTCTAATTACAGGACCTACAGGCTCAGGAAAAACCACAACTTTATACGCCTTTTTAAAAAAGAAAATTTCCCCTGGAGTAAAAATTATTACCATAGAAGACCCTATTGAATATAGAATCGTCGGCGTAAATCAAACTCAAACATCAAAAAAATACAATTTTGCTAATGGATCAAAATCCATACTTAGGCAAGATCCTGATATCATCATGATTGGAGAGATGAGAGATGAAGAAACAGTAAAAACTGCTATGCAGGCTTCCCTAACAGGACATTTGGTTTTTTCTACATTACACACCAATGAAGCGAGCGGAACTATTGCTCGACTTGTTGCCTTAGGAGCTGATGCTCAAATGATTCCAAATTCACTTAAGCTAATTGTAGGTCAAAGATTAATTCGACGCCTTTGTCCTTATTGCAAAGAAAAATATATCCCAAGTCCTGAAATAAAAGAAAAACTAATTGAGGCTTTTAGTATTCTTTCTCCAAAAAGTAAAATAAAAATACCAAAAGACATTCCGTATCTTTATAAAGCAAAAGGTTGTGAAAAATGTCATTGGTTGGGTTATAAAAGCCAAATAGGAATCTTTGAATACCTTAATATGTCTCCAAGAATTATTAAAGCGATTAAATCAGGTGCCGATCAAAACGAAATAAGATCAAAGGCCATTAATGAAGGAATGGTGCCTCTTTTCCATGATGGTTTATTAAAAGCTATTGATGGCATTACGTCTTTAGAAGAAATTGTAAGAGTAGCCGGTGATATCTCGTATATCCAAGAATTATATAAAGAATTATTTTCTCAAGTTTTGACTAGAGGCGTAAAAATAACAAGCAAAGAAGAAATAGAAATAGAAAAATTACTTCAAAAAAATAAATCAATTTCCATATTATTAAAAGACAAATCCTCTGAAAGACAAATTGCTCTTATCCTTGCTACTGCATTAAAATCACGAGCCACCGATGTCCATTTTGAGCCAGAAGAAAAAAACAGTCAGATAAGACAAAGAATTGACGGAATACTTCATAAATTAGTTTCTTTTGATATAAACGAACATCCAAAATTAATTAATGAATTAAAAAATCTAAGCGGGTTAAAAACAGAAGAAACCCAAATAATTCAAGAAGGAAGATTCCGCCTCATTCTCCCTAATAAATCTTTTGATATTAGGCTTTCAATAATACCAGGCGGATATGGAGAAAGTGCTTCTTTAAGAATCTTAGGGGGAGAAGATGCTTTGTTAAATTTAGAAAACCTAGGATTTTTAGATGAACAAAAAGAGGATATAGAAAAAGTATTAGAAAAAAGAGTCGGGTTGATTTTATCTGCAGGGCCTACTTCATCAGGAAAAACGACAACTTTATTCACTATACTTAAAAAACTCGCTAAACCAGATGTGAAAATCATTACTGTTGAAGACCCAATTGAATATCGTCTACCTGGAATTATGCAAACTCAAATCAATGAAGAAAAAGGATACACTTTTTCTAAAGCTCTCCGCAGCTTACTCCGTCAAAACCCTGATATTTTCCTAATCGGAGAAATTAGAGACAGAGAAACAGCTAAATTAGTTTGGCAAGCATCAACAACTGGACATCTAGTTCTATCCACGATTCACACTAATGACGCTTTAGGAGTTTTATCCCGCCTACAAAGCCTAGAAATACCTTCAAAAGAATTAGTGCCTACTATTAATACTGTTATCGCGCAACGATTAGTGCGTCGCCTTTGCCCACATTGTAAAAAAGAAATAAAAATCCCGACAGAAATGAATCCATTTATTAAAGAATCTTTAAAATCCTTTCCAAAATATAAAAAACCGGCAAAGATCTATCAAGCTAAAGGTTGTGCTCAATGTAACTTTACCGGATATAAAGGTCAATCTGGAATTTTTGAAATTCTTATCCCTTCTTCAAAAACAAAAGACCTTACAAAAATAAAATTTCCAAGATTAATTAATAGTGCTGTTATTAAGGTTTTGCAAGGAACTACCTCATGGGAAGAAATAAAGAGAGTTCTTGGAGTATAAAAAAAGGCCCATTAATCTGCAGGCAAATATCCTTCGAAACGAAGACTAAAGATCAACCCGAGGTATATCCCAGGCATATAAATATGTCCAAGATACCCATCTGCAGAGAACCCCTGACAAGCGTTGGCTTGCTTGCCTACAGATTAATAGACCCTTTATTTTCAAATTTATATTACTATTATACTATAGTCCTACAATTCTGTCAAGGATTAAATAATGCTGCTTTTTAGAATCATTTACAACAGCGTTATACATTATATTAATATTTTTACCAATATCAAATCCTTATAGCTATTATAAAACAAAGCAGGGCTAATAACAATATTAGCCCTGAATTAATTTTACTTCTATTAAGCTCCGATCTATTTTATTCTATTACTTCAGCTTGAATTTCCAGAATCATATTTTACTTCCTATTTAATCGCATAATTTCTTGCGGAAAAATCATATTGCTCAATAAATATTTTTTTAAATGGTACAATCGAATTTAACTCATAAAATGTAAGCATTGCCTCTTTGTATTCTTTTTCATCAACACTGCGGTATGAAAGCGGCACAAAATTATTAGCCATAAGTAATGCATCTGCCATAATTCTGCTTGTTCTTTTATTCCCATCATCAAATGGTTGGATATAGCTAATTCCAAGAAGTGCTACTATAGATTTAGCATAAGCTGTTTTCATTTGATTAATTTTTTTAGAAAGCACTTCAATCGCTTCGCCAATCTGATAAATATTATCAAGTGGACGATATACTGACCCTGAAACACCAACCGCGCTCTTTCTTAACCCTACAGCAACATCAAGTTCATTAACTAATCTTTTGTGTATTTCTTCTATATTTTCTCTCGCCAGTGTTTTAAAAAATGTTTTGTTATTGTAAACAAAATTAAAAGCGCCTTTATGATTTAATATCATTTGAGTTTCTTGTTTTGTTTTACCTTCTGCTGGCTTGTTCTTTAAAATAAGTTTCTCTGTATCAAGAAGTGTGTAGGTATTTCCTTCGATCTTTGATGATTTCCAAGAAAGTTCAATTACAAGTCGCTCCAATTCCTTTTTTGCAATAACTGAAGATATATCTTTTGTTTTTTCTTTGTATTCTCTAGTTACTTTATCTAATTTTTCTATCTCCTCTTCAAAAAAAACTTCCGATGGAAATGAAGAAAACAAATCAAAGTTATATCCATGTAGCCCATATCTTTTATCGGGTTCAACCGAAAGATACTCCCGGGCATTAACTTCGGCAAAAATCCTACCACTTACGCTTAATTCATAAGCAGTTGACCTTCCTAATCCTTTTACTAGCAAAACTCCTTTTTCAACCATTTTTGTTAATGTTCTTTTTATTGTAACCAAAGAAATTTCTTCTCCTAATTTCATTATTTTACTATGTACCTCAGAAGACTGCATTTCTCTATTCTGTAAAAAAATACTAACAATTCTTTCCTCTTTTTGGTTCAGTTTAATCATTTTCGTATCATTTATATAGTTTAATCGTATCATACTGATACGATTAATGCAACTTATGCGATAAAATATTAAATATGATGTCAATCTCTCACTTTCTTGTCTACTTCTAGGCTAATTTTGGTGGCATTAATAATTTCTTCTAGTGGCATTGAAGATCTTCTTTGGTGTAAAGAAGAAGCTAATTCTTTTAATTCTTCAAAATGCCCTTTATTCTGTCCGCGTATTTTCATATCAGCTTTTACTCCATAAGTTTTTAACTTCTTAAAATCATCTAGGATGAATACTCTCCCTTCGGAGTATAACTCCATATATTCTTTACCCATTTTTCCATCTCCTTGCGTTGTGTAAACTAAATTAGCCAAAGAACCATCTTTAAATTTAATAGTGCAAACAAAGTTATCTGTAGTAAGATAAAAAGTATCTTTTGGAGTTATTGAACAAGCATCAATCTTTTCAATTCCAGCTTCTGCGAGATAACAAAAGAGATCAAACATATGACAAGCATTGCCTAAAATCCTCCCTCCCCCTTCGCTAGTATTAACCCAATGACTTGGCGCAAGATAAGAATCATTAACCCTGTAATTAATTATTATTGGACTGCGACGATCATTAATGGTTTCTTTTATCTTTTGAATAAATGGGGAAAAACGTCTATTAAATCCAACTGCGATAACTGGAGAATAATCAAAATTCTGTGTTTTTAAGATATCCAGGATTTCTTTTAATTCTTCATTTGTAAGACACAATGGTTTCTCTACAAAAACATTCTTTCCTGCTTTTAAAGAATCGATAACAATCTGGGCATGAAGATTATGCCTTGTACTGATAATAACAAGATTTATCTTAGGATCATTAAGCAAAACTTTGTAATCAGTTGTAGCAATACTTGCGTTATAACGACTGGCAAAATACTTGGCTTTTATCTGATTATATGTACAAATTCCGCGAATGTTATAAAACTCCTTTAATTTCATTAAATTAGGCAAATGCACAGTTTGAGTAAAACTTCCCACTCCTATAATCCCTATCTCAATTTTTCCTTCAATTTTTTGTGGAGTAGACAATTCAATAAATTGTTCAGAATCTTTTTCTTTTAAAATAGAGCCTGGGTAAGAAAGTAAAACTGCTAATGGTTTCTTATTGGAATTCAATAACTTGTATCCCAAACTAGCTTGTTCTAAAGAATATTTTCCTCCGACTAAAGATTTAAAATCAACTTTTTTGTTTTTTAATAATTGCAGATAAGCCTGCATATTACGATTTTCTGTCCACCTCACATAAGCATATGGATAATCAATTCCTTTGTTCTCGTAATCAGAATCACCTCTACCCGGACCATAAGAAGTAGATATGCGTAATTCTATTTCCTTTTGGTACCAAGGAGATCTATTAATTTTCAAACCAATATCGCCTACAACAATAAGCTTTCCTCTTTTTCTTGTAATTGATAACGCCTGATTAATAATTTCATCATCTGATGGATTGGCAGCAGTGATAATAGTTGCGTCTGCTCCTTGTAAATTAGTAAGATGATTGATTTTGTTCAAAAGATTCTTCTCTGTAGGAGAAAAAACATCAGATAATCCATTTTCTTTTGCTTTCTTTATTCTATCCTTGGAAAGTTCAAGACCAATTACTTTTATTCCACTTGCCAAAAGAATCTGAGCCGTTAATTGTCCCACTAATCCTAGTCCAATCACCACAGCACTCTCTCCAACGCGTAAATCAGCCTGTCTGACTCCTTGAAGAGCAATTGCGCCAACAGTAGCAGAACAAGCATCTTCAAAAGAAACCCCATCAGGAACTTTTACCGCTAAATTCCTTGGAACAGCTATAAACTCAGCATGTGAAGCAATGTTTGCCCCTGCGCAAGCAACAATATCTCCTTTTTTAATATCAACAATATTCTTACCAGCTTTAATAACACGGCCGCAACAACTATACCCAGGCGTTACTCCTGCCTGAAGCATGCCTGTTACTATTTTATAAGCATTGGAAATTCCTTGATCTTTTACCAATTTTAAACCTTTAGCTAATTTAGTTGGATATTTTAAAACTTTTAAAGGTAAAGGTTGTCCCGAAAAATTTAAACTTGATAATTCGGTACCAGAAGAAATTAATGAAAACAGATTTTCCACTAAAATCTGATCAACTCCACATCCTGGTGTTGGAACTTCTTCTACAACAACTTTTCCTTGTTTAAAAACCAATTGTTTCATAATCTTGTAATCTATAATTCACGATGATACCCCTTGTATTATGAGCAAATTTTAAAATTATTTAATTTAAACTGAATATATTGGGGAAATTTTAAAACCCATTTTTTCTTTTACTCCTGCTTTGTATTTAAACAAAACTAATTTACCTATATCTGGATATGCCCTCTCAAATGCACGAAGAGTTGAAGGACGTATGTCTTTTGCAGTCTTCTTTACCTCTACTGCCAACAGAATATTATTTTCTAATTGAACAATAAAATCCAGTTCATGCCTAAGTTTATCTCTCCAATATTGTGGCTCCAAGTTTCTTTTTATAAGTTGCATAAAAACACCATTTTCCAAAAGTGCACCACCGTCTACCCTTTCGTCTATTTTTCTAAAATCATTAACAATTAAATTTCTTAAGCCTGTATCTAAAAAATAAACTTTTGGGTTCTTTACTATCTCTGATCTCTTATTTTTAAAATATGGCTTAATAAAATTACAAATAAAAGTTTTATTTAAAAAATTCAGGTATTTTTTAAGAGTTGGATAAGTATATTCCGAAAAAATAGATAACTCATTATAAGCCACCATATTACCAATTTGCAAAGCTAAACCCTGAATAAGCTTTACTAATTTATAGTCATCTATTAAACCCAAAATATCTTTAACTTCGCGTAAAAAAAAGGTATTGTAAATATTTTTTAGAACCTCTTTCTTCTCATCGAAGTCTTCTGATAACACAACTCGTGGATAGCCACCATATAATAAATATTCTTCATACTTATCTGATAAAATCCGGTGTGTTTCATCGCTAGGCAAGATACTAACCGGCATATTCAAATCTATTTTATACTTTTCAAGCAAAGCGCAATAATTCTGTCCTTTACTACTAAGAAATTCTTCAAAATCAAATGGATACAAGTTAAATACAAAAATCCTCCCTACTAAAAATTTCAGAGCTTTAACTGTTAAATCTATAGCAGAAGAACCAGTAATAAAAATCTTTGGTTTATATAAATCATAGAGGTATTTTAGATTTTTCCCGCCTTCCTTCGCATATTGGAATTCATCTATAAACAAATATTTTGATTTTTTAACATATAGCTTCGCAAAATCATCTATATTTTGTTCAAATAATCTTAGTGTAGATTTATCTTCAAAACTAATAAATACGCTACCTTCTAATCTTTGGTTTATTTGCTGAAGAAGAGTAGTCTTTCCACATTGTCTCGGACCTACTATTGCTATTATTTCAGGTGAATCAAGGTATTTTAAAATTGTGTCTTCTAATTTTCTTTTAATATACATGGTTTTTAACCCTTTTTACTAAAATTAAAGGCTACTATAATTATAGTATAGACCTAATTAATGTCAAGCTTTTACAATAACAGGAAGGAACCGCAAGATACAAAACTTAATCTGCTATTAACTCCCACTGTTCATTTTCAACTAATTGAATAAATGATTCTACCGCTTGTTTCGATCCAGGATTCATCTCTAAGACTTTTTTCGCATAATAAATAGACCCTTCCTTATTATGCATTTTCGCATAAGTAGCAGCTAAACCAGTATATAAAGAAATATCATCTGGATCTATTTGAATAGCCTGAATATAAAGATTCTTTATAATATTATATTTTTTCTCTTTTGCTAAAAGATTTATTATACTCAAAATCTGAGATTTATCTTTAAAAGGAAAATTAAGTTCTGCGGCTTTTATTAGATTTTCATCGCGTTTTTCAAAATCACCTAATTCATTATGAGCTAACGCTAAAATATAATAAGAAGTTGAGAGTTTAGGATTAAGTTCAATAACTTTTTCTGCCTCTGTTATAGCTTTCTTTGTATCTCCATTTAATAAATAAGATTTAGAAGCAAATAAATGAGACTGCGGAAAATAAGGAAATTGAGAAAGTATTTTCTCAGTTGATTTTTCAGCCTCAACAAGCCAATCTTCATCCCATTGAGCATAAATGGTATCTAAATCTGCTTTTGCCATAACCAAACTAAATCGCCATGGTCTTTCTTCAGATGCTTCTTTTACCTGAACAACTAATTCATCTAT
>Ga0207997_1000786_pt1 | contig 16233 bp, 27 predicted proteins | sample AntAceMetag02UKN_FD_184777 | JGI IMG/M metagenome (GOLD analysis project Ga0207997, IMG submission 184777) | Saline lake microbial communities from Ace Lake, Antarctica - Antarctic Ace Lake Metagenome 02UKN (SPAdes) (version 2) | ecosystem: Environmental > Aquatic > Non-marine Saline and...
ATGAAGAATAGGACAAAAAAATTCCAATTACCATTCGCTTTTGGAGCTATTGATCTAGAAACGACTGATATTGATCCAGAAGTTGGGTCCATAATCCAGATTGGAGCAGTTTTATTGACCAATGAGATGAAAGTTTTAGACGTATTCGGTTCATTTATTAAACCACTGGACGATCACAGGAACAAAGAAGCCATGGAAGTTAATGGAATTTCTGAAGAGACGCTGGAAAAGGCAGATGAATTGCACATTGTCCTTGATAGATTTGAAAAATTCGCAAAAGAGGTACAATGTTTATCCTCTTGGGGTTCATACTTTGATATTCCATTTCTTAAAGAGCAATATAAAAAGCTTGATAGGACATGGCCATTCGGTTTTAAGACATTAGATTTGAAGTCAATTGCTATTTGGCAGATGGCGTGTCGCGGTAAAATGATTGGTGCTAGAGTTGATAGATTCCTAGAAGCATTAGATATGGAATTTATTGGTGAGACACATGACGCTAAGGCAGACATATTAAATACTCTAAGAATAATGGAAAAATTAAAAGATTAAATGAAAGCTGAAGACAAGCAGAAAATTAAAGATTTTTTAAGACAAAGCAATTACATTGAAGATGAGCGATCAGAGGAAGCCATGGAAGACGCTTGTCGTGCTTGGCGTTATGCTTATAAGAATAAAGACGAAGTTCTATTGCCAAATTACATATTAAAAATTCATAATATGCTAATGAGAAGGCTCAGACCTGATATTGCTGGTAAGGTTAGAACTTGTGATGTTTGGATTGGAGGTAAACATAAAAAGTTTATTCATGAAACAATAATTGACTTAGACCTAGCACGTATTTGTGTTGATATGCTTCCAAAGATACTTGGTAATGTTTTAGATAAAGAAAATTATTGTAAAAAAATTCATGTAAAGTTCGAAGATATTCATCCGTTTGAAGATGGAAATGGAAGAACGGGCAGAATCATGTGGCAGATTCATAGAATATCAAATGACCTACCAATTGAAATAATCCACGAAGGAAAAGAACAGATGGAGTACTATAAATGGTTTAGATAAATATTAAATAAAAATATGAAAACACAAGTGAAAATTGGAATAGCTATAGGAGTAGTAATAGCATTATCAATAGCATGTCTTTTAATCATTGGAAGCATGAAAGAAGCTAAGTATCAGGGCTGTAGACAATTATGTAATTTACACGGATCGATTGAACGCAATTGCAGTATGGATTGTTATAAGAAATATAAATAGCATTTGACACAGTTAAGAACTTTTGGTATTTTATTAATAATACTAGAATAGGGTTGAGATTATGGAATGAGAACAAACTCAAAAAATAATAGAGCTCAGCCATATTGGTTTCAGTCCTCTTCTCTAGTTTACTAGAATTAGTTTTTAATAAGGCTAACATGATAGGATTTAATGGCTTAGGCTAGGAAATTCCTACTCTATGCTTTATAAAAAGAACTAAGGCTGGGCAATGTCATCGCCTGTATGGGTGATGATTTTGTTTTTGTGAAAAAACGAAAACCCTGAACCCCATTTCCAAGGATCAGTGTGTAAGTGGTATTGGTGTGGTGGGTGAGTGGGTAAGTGGGTTAGTGGGTAAGTGAGCAGCACAAAAAAAGCCCCCCAGTCTTTCGACTGAGGGGCTTGGTCTGGTTTATTAATATTTAGTTGTAGTTAGTTGATTTCTCCTAATAGTAGTTTGTCTGCTAGTTCTGTTAGTTCATTCATATTTACCTTACTTTCACCTGTTTCCCAATCAAGGATACCTTGAGTTGCTTTGTCGATTTTTTCCTGTGTTTCTTTTGTTTGATTTTCTATTGCTTTCTTTACGTTTTCTAGGTCGTTTTGGCATGCTTTAACATTCTCTTCATTTTCTTCTTTTTTTCTATCGTAATCTGGATCTGCTTCGTCTAGTTTTGATAATTTGTATTCTGCTATTGCTACACTTTTTTCTGCACTTTTAACATTTCTTGGTAATTTGTTTAATTTGATTGTTAGATCTACTAAACGTGTTTTAATTGAGTTGATTTTCTTTGCTCTTAAAATGTTTCGTGCTTGTTTTCTTACTTTGTCTACGATGTTTGTTAGTGTTTTTACTTCTGTGTTGGGCATAATTATGTTCCTTTCGAGCTTAAGCTCTTACTAATTAATAATTTCGTTTTGATTTTGCTTTTTGATATCAAGTTTTATGATATCATTTCCTGGATAGAATATGGGTTTGCCTAGTTGATTTTGGTCTACTTTTTGTTTTGCTTCTTTTTCATCTCTGGCTTTTATAATAGTGTGACCATATTCTATCCTTTTTAGTCCGATTTCGAATGTAGGCATTTGTTTTTTGTTTTAGTTTTTAATTTATATCCTTCGACCTTTAACTTTAAGATTACGTAATTTATTTCGAAGCTGTTTTTTGCATTCGATTCTGTTGGATTCTTTACTAATTCTTTCATTATTTTTATCATCATTGCTTGATTCATGCTTCGTTCAATTGTTTTCTTTTCTCTGGTTCTCATGTTTATGATTTGCATATTCCAGTTTCCATTTTTGTATTTACTGAATTCTGCATTTATACTGCTTTTGGGTATTTTAAAGATCATTGTTTCTTTTTGATTTGTCATAGTCTTTTTCTTTTAATTAACATGTGACCCTTCCATTGTAATTTATCATATGCTTTTGGAAATGCTTTTGAGAATATCGATATGGACCATCTGCAGGCTTGGAGTTCGCTGTTTCCAAATATATGGTGAGCAAATTCATGTAGTGCACTTATTATTGATAATGGTTTGTTGAGATATATTGTTCTGTTTCCTGTGTTATAGTATGCACTTGAATTTTCTCTTATGTATTTTACTCTTACTGGTTTGTCATATATATTTCCTAAGTTTTTTAACATGTATTGCAGTGATTCGAATTTTTTCATTTCTGAGTTTTTACTTAGTTTCCAATTTCCTTCCCATGATTTTATGAATTTCAGTGCGTATCTTTTTATTGGTGGTAGTCTTTTCAGTATTTTTTCTTTTGTTGGATACATATATTTTGTTTATGTTTTATTTTTTTCCTCTTCTTTTTTTTCTTCTTCTTTCTTTTCTTCTTCTTTCTTCCTGTCGTTGTATTCTTGTATGTTTCTTGTTGCTAATGCTTTTGATTCATTCATTAATTTATTTGCATGTAGATCTTGACTTTTCTTTCTCATTTCATACATTATTGTTATGATTCGTTTTACGTAGTTCTTCGGTTCAGTTACAAATACTGTTTCTTTTAGGTCTAGTCCTTTTCCGAATGCTTCAATTAATTCTGTTATTTCATTTCCTCCGTCTATTATTATGTCTTCAATATCTTCTGATAATGTATCTTTTTCTTCTTCTTCTTCTTCTATTTCTTCTACTGTTGCTGTTTCTGGTGGTGTGTCTATATCTTCTTTGTCATTGTTTGAATTGTTCAAGTTTGATTTTGGTGTTTTATAATAATCCCAGTAATTATTTGATCCATGATCTCTGTATTTGTCTGTTTCGTATGTTTTTATTTCTTTTTTTTCTTCTTTTGCAAATATCATTTTTCTACTTGAGAGTTTCAAGTCTTTTAGATTACATGAATATAACATGTCTGATTTTACTTCTGTGCCTTCACCTTCACTGCTTAGTCTTAGCCTTCCCCTTGTTTTTGACATGTTGATTGGGTTTCTATCATTTCTTCCGAAGAATATTTCTTCTACTTTATTTGTTTTTTTGTTTATTTGTAATCCTATGAATGCTGCTGATCCTTCTATTATTGGTGTTTTTATTTCTTTTTCAATGAATAGTGCTATTTCAATAGCTAAAGCTTCTGAGTCATTGAATTTTTCATAATTAACTTCGCAGTCATATCTTGTGTTATAGACAAATCCTAATTCTTCATGTCTTTTTTTTAATTTATTATCGTTAGATATTACTCCGTTATGTAATATAAGGTATTTGTATTCCAGTGATGAATCATTTACTAGAATTGGATGTGTTTGATTCATTTTATTGTCTGAGCTTGTTGGATTTCTATGATGCATTAGGATTATTTTTGATTTGTTTAGATTTAAGTCAATTATTGCTTGTGTTTCGTGGGTTGCTCTTTTAACTTCATATGTTCCATCATTTTTAATGAAGATTAAACCGAATCCTTCGGTTCCTCTTTCTCTTTGGTCTTGATATTGGTCTTGCATCCATTGGTTTACATTTTGTTTTTCTGTGTTTATTGCTCCTATTATTCCACACATATTTTTTCCTTTCTTTATTATTTATTTAGTCTGTTGCACCATCTCTATAAAAGTGTCCTGCATGTATTCTGGCATGGTTTGGTTGATTGGAATATCTATGTGTAGAACCTCCCTCTAGCGCTTGATCTGCTGTTTCTTCTCTTAATACTTCTTCTAGATTTTGTCTTGCATTTTGTTCTCTGCTTTCTGATAGTCTGATGTTTGCTCTTGATTTTGGATTATTCATGTTCAGTTGAAATATTTTTCCTTTTGGATCTAGTCTGTCATTTATTATTCCTTTGAAGTTTAATTTGTGTGGTTTTAGAATTCCTTTTTCTATATTGTATAGTAATTCAATTAGTTGTTTGTTCTCTCCTTCAATTCTCATTCCATATGGGATTCCTATCATGATTTCTTGTTCTGGTTTTTTGTTTGATGCTTTGTTTGAATGTTGATTGAATTTTTTTGTCATTCTGTAGAATGTTTCTTTGATTGTATCTACGTCACTAAGATTTTTACATTGTCTTTCGAATCCACATACTGGTTCTAGATTTTTGTTCATTGCTACTAAATCTTCTACTCCTTTTTTTAGACCAAAGAAGTAATATAAGTTTTTTAGTTTCCAGTTGAATGCAATCATTCTGTGTTTTATATCTCTTACGAAATCTGCTACTTTAGCATCTTCATTGTGTGGGATATAAAATAAGTCTGTCATTGTGTCCATGTCTATTTTCTTTGCTTTTTCTGTTAGCAATTTTTTATTTAGTAAATCTTTTTTACTAGGTGTTTTTAGTTTTATTAATCCCCATCCTTCAGCTATGTTGTTGTTTACTTTTTCTTTATATCTAACAATTAGATGTGGTTTAAGAGCGTATTCGATTTGTTCTTTGAACATTGGATAGTATTTGAATTTTTTTATTGATTGTCTTGCTTTTTGTAATACCATCTTGCTTAAGAATGTGTAGTCACTTAATGCTAGTTCTTGTAATGCTTGGCCTTGTTTTTCTGTTGTATGAATGTAATCTATTTTTTCGAATGATTTTGGATTGTTTAATGCTTCATAGAATACAGTTGCCAAATATGCTATTGTTGATGATGCTATTTTTGGTGATGTTAGCCATTCTGCTGATGGTACTCTGAATTCATATGTGTAATTATCTCCGTGTTGTTCTACTCTGTAGTCATTTAGTTTTCCGTAACTTTCTTTCATTCTTATTTTCAAGTTTAATTTGTTTTCTCCCATCATTAGTGGAATGTAGAATGCGCACATTCTTTTGTGTAGCATTTGCATTTTACTTGAGTTTTGTTCATATGGTTTTGGTAATTCTAGATGAATGTGTCCTCCTACTGATCCTTTGTGACTCATTGTTGAAATGTCAAATAGTTGTGTTCTTTTTATGAATGCAGCGAATAATTTTCCGATGTTGTCTGTTAATTTTAGTGGTGATTTTGATGGTGTTGGTCTAATTTCTCCTGTTGAAGAGTTACCGTCCCATCCGAATACTCCTGATTTTCCTATTACATATCCTCCTCCTTCTGGATCTCCTTTTAAGTCACCCATGACTTCTTCAATTGTGTCTTCTGCTGTTACTTTTTGGTTTTGTAGCATTAGATTGAATTCTGGGTCTGCGCCCATTTTGAATGGAAATTCTTTCTTTGTTGGCATATTTGTTTTTTTAATTAATTTTTATTTGTTTTTTTAGGAGTTGTTAGCTGTTTACTCACGGTAGATTTATGCGAATTCTTGAAGCAGCAGTTTCTAATGTACTACTTGCTTGTGTATTTCTATCTATTGTTTCTGATTCTTGTGTTGCTTCTGCTTCTGGTTCTCTAGGTGGTTCTGGATTTCCTGGGATTTTTTCTTCGCTTTGTGGTATTTCATAGTGGTATTTATTTTTCCATTTTATTGCTGCGTTTTTTAATTCTTCTCCATAGCCACATCCTTTACTACAGTTAATAATATATGCATTTTGTTCTATTCTTATTTCTGCATTGCCTCCACAGCATACGCATTTTGAGTGTGCTATTACTAGTGGGTTTACTTTTTCATTTATTTTTTCTATGAAAGATATTGCGTCATATATGTTGTCTTGTTCTTCTTCTGAAAGATTATCATAGTGATTACATGACATTCTGTTATTTTCTACTATTACTATTGTTTCTTCGCCGTAATCTTCATAATAATATGATCTATTTTCTTTGATTGGATCATTTAGGTTTTGTCCATCCCAATTAGCTCCTTCATCAAACATTTGTTTTATTACTAATATGTATTCTTCTGCTGATTTTATTGTTACTTTGTAGTTCATATTTTTTTCTCCTTTCTTTTATTAGTTACTTAAACATTGTAAAAATCTCGGTGAGTAACATCTTGTATTGTTTCTTCACCTATATCAGTTAATTTTTTTAGTCCTATTTCATTTGCTCTTTCTTGGCTTTTAGCTTTGATCCAACTATAACCACTGACTTCATAGAATAGACCGACTTTGTATTCTTTTAGTTTTGGCATATTGTTAATGTTTAAGTTGGTATAAAGTATCATTAATTAAGTTAATTATGTTATTAACTATTATTCGTTTGCCTTTAGAATATTTATGATTACAGAAGCTATCTTTAAACCATATTAATTGTTTAATTAGGAATTGTAAGCGTTTTATTTTCATTAAGTTCATATGTTTATTGGTTACAATAGCTTTCTATTTCTATTTCGAGTTCTATTAGTTTGTTAACATTTTTCATGTTGTCTTCACCAATTGCTATTTCTATTTGGTTTGATAGTTTGTTTGCTTTGTTTTGTAGTCTTTCAATATTTGGCATATTATTCTTCCTCCTCACCAAGGAACAAATGAATATCGATGTTTTCGCCTTTGTCAGTTATGAAAGTCCAGTCAAAGGTTAAGTTATTCATTAAGTCCTCTAAGTCTTCAATTGTAAAGTTAATTTTTAGTTTTTGTTTAGTTTTTGTTGCTCCTTTAAGTAATTCTTTATTGATCCAGTCTTCAACTATGTCAAATTCTTTTGGTATTTCAAGATCGTAATATTTTTCTTTTCCTATTTTAATTATTTTTTCTAATGCTTGATAAATTTTATTGTTCATATTGTTTATTTAAGTTTTAGAAACTGGCTGTTGATTTATGAAGAGCGACTTCCCTTGATACATTTAACTTGTCGTGCGCATTTGTATTAACAAGCACCAGGATATTATATTTGATTTATCCTTTGATTACTGCTAATGGTGTTAGTTCGACTTCGATATTAACTAATTCTTTTTGGTTTTCCATTACTACTGATATATCTTTGTAGGATGATGGAGCTTCATCAAGATCATCTTGATTTCTTATGTTGTGAATGATACCTTGGTCATCAAGAATTTTTTGTTCAGTTGCTAAGTCTAAAGTTTCACAAGCTACTTTTCTGCCCATTTTTCTACCAGCTCCATGGCTACAACTTTCAAAGCTTTGTTTGTTACCTTTACCTTTAACAATATATGATTTAGTACCTTGAGATCCTGGGATGATACCAATTAATCCTTTAGTAGCTTTAGTTGCTCCTTTTCTGTGAACCATAACATTTTGTCCAAAGTGATTTTCCATTGAAGCGTAGTTGTGAGCTATGTTAATCATTGGTTTAAACTCAATTCCTGGTTCCCATTCATTATCTTCTGAGTTTTCATTGTATTCGTTTTTGTATGATTCTTCATATGGTATTATTTCTTTAAATATTTCGCATATTCTATCCATCATTAACTTCCGATTAGCCAAAGCAAATTCAACACAATAATTCATTTCTTTAATATAAGCTTTGCCTTCTTCTGAGTCTAATGGTAGAAAAGCTAAGTCCCATTTGGGGTCAATTCCAGTATGCCATTTAGCATTTAAAACTTTAGCTAATTTATTGTAGTGGTTAGCAACCTTAAGTCCTAAATTTCTACTACCACTATGAATCATAATCCAAATATGACCATCATCACCTTTTTGAATTTCAATGAAGTGGTTTCCTCCGCCTAGTGTTCCTAATGATAACCTAGCATTTTCCCATTCCTGATAAACAATTGGACAAGTATGATCATCTGTATCAAATTTATATGAAGGTAAAAATCCTGAGTGTAGTGGCTCTTTATGTTTATTAAATCCAACAGGTACAGTCTTTCTAATCTCTCCCATTATTTTTTTAAGTGTGTCAGTATCAATTTCAGTTAATGAAGTTTTGACTGCACACATACCACAACCAATATCAACTCCTACTGCATTTGGCACGACAACACCCTTAGTAGCCATTACTCCACCAACAGGCATACCGTAACCTTGATGACAGTCAGGCATTAGAGCAATGTGTTTAAATACGAATGGTAAGTTTGCTAAGTTACTAGCTTGCATTAATGCACCAGCTTCAATTTCTTTAAGCCACATTTTGATTGGTATTTTATTGTTTGTGTCTACAATCATATTGTTTTATTATTTGTTATTTATAATCTCCTAAAGTCAATCCACTACTGATTCTATTAAGCCCCTAACTAGTTAACTAGTTATCGAGAGCAAATGCTATATCTGAAGAATGATCAGTCCACACGTCTAGCGTATTATTCTAAGAGTTTACGCATGCATACGATTTTAGACGGGATAACTCTTCTTTGCAAAGTCCTAATCCCTTTGAATTAATGGATGTAGTGGATTGGTTTTAGAAGACTATTTGTTTTGTTATATTGTTTTATTTAAGTTTGAATCCGTAGTATTTGTCTTGAATTATGAATGATAATGTGATTATTAATGCTAGTGGACCAAACATTGACATAAAGATTGCTTCTTTTTTGTCTTGTTTGTAATGTTGTTTTGCTATTGTTGGCCACTTGTTTTGCCAGTAGGCAAACTCTAATCCATAGTTAAGAAATGAACAGAGTAACCAGATTGGGATGATGATAATGTAAAACATAATTTTATATTTAATGATAATGAAAAAATGGTATTACCCTTAACCCCATAACGAAGAATTACTCAGTACAGAAGTTAACGGCAGTAACATAAAAAAAGGCAAAGCTTTAAAACTCTGCCATATTAAATAACAAGTAATGTTCATAAGATTGTACCTTTCAGGGTTAATAAGTTAGCACAAAAAAAGGCAGAACACTTTGTCCTGCCTTGATTCGTTTATTTTATTGTTGTTCCTGCCACTGTTTACCCTTTATCCAGGCATACTTTGCTGTACCATCTTCGTTTTGTCCTACTGAAGATCTACTGATGAAAAATCTGTTTCCATCTTCAATGGCTGAAATTGTTAATCTCTTTGGATCTTTCTTTTGTGGAAATGCTTTGAAGTCATTTTCATTGAGACCCTTGACTAATTCGGCTAATGTCATATTAGTCCTTTCGTGACTCAATCTAGTAAGGTGAGTCATTTATTAATTAAACTTAATACTATGGTATTCTTGTTCGATAACGAATGAACACCTGATACCACTCTCGACTAACGAGACAAGTGTTCGTCGGGCGATGGTGATATCCTCAAACTCTAGATTCTCATCCTCTTCTTCATTTCTAACTATGAAGCACTGCATAGTTTTGTACCTTTCATTATTTTATTTTGTTTTTAGTCTTTGTCGTTATTTATGTTGAATTGTCCATTTATAATTTTGTCTAGTTTCTCGCTTACTTCTATTAGTCTATCCCAATGATCATAGTCTTTGATTGTTTTTTTGATTGTTTCACCTGCGTTTAGTATCCATATTGATTTCACTACTTTTAATACTATTAAAGTAACTGTGAAGCATATAGCGAAGACTATTAGGACTTTGCCTAGAGTGACAAGTATAATCCAAGTTTCAATTATACTTTGAATGTCAACATTTGTGTTTGCATTTACATTTAGTGTTAATACTTTTTCAAGTATTGAATTTAATTGTTCCATATTGTTTATTGTTTAAGATTTATATTGTTTTTAGTATTGAATTTATTTGTGTTTATCTAGTTTCAATTTCTTTAAACTTCTTGGTTTTAGTATTGTAGACAATGATTGTTTCGTGACCATAAAATACTATTAAGTCCATTTCTGGTATTTCTTTTTTTGCTCCATATCCTTCGTAGATTTCAAACACGTAATCTTTTCCTATGACTATGTCTTCGTTTTTTGCTATGATAAATGCATTATTGTTTAAATCATAGTCTTCTAGTTTGATGTTTGTTACTTTTCCTTTTGTTAGTTTTTCGATTTGTTTAGCTAGTGTCATAATGTTTATAGTTTAAGATTTAATGATTAATGTTGGCTAGTTTTCTTTTGATTTTTTCTATTCTTTTTGTGTCACGTATTATGTCTTTTTGATTTCTTTTTGTTGATTTTGCAATCCATTTTATTTTTGATTTCCAATCTTTGATTGTTAATTCTTTGGCTTTTTTGTCTGCTTGTTCATTTGTTTTGTATATTGCTTTAAGTCTTGATCTGTAAAATTCGTTTGTTTTTTTTCCTCGTTTAATTTTTATGCTTTCTACTGTTATTCTGTCTTTGTAAATATTGATGTTTACTGTTGTTATTTTCCATTTTAGTATAATGTGTTTGTCTTGGTTTAATCTAAGGAAATGAATTGTGTAGACTGTGTCGCCAACTTTGAATTTAGGATTTATAATCATATAGTTTAGGTTTAAATAGTTAAACAAGTTAAAAAGAATAGGCCGTGGTGTTATACCACAGTTGAGTAGCCTATTCTTTTCGACAGGGTATTTGATTTTAGTTTTTCGATTTGTTTAGCTAGTGTTATAATGTTTATTGTTTAATGATTAAGTAATACTTCGCTATCATAATCAAGTAATACTTCGTTACAAGTTTCACATTCAATAGAAATATTTTCTTGATTTTCGCCATAGCTAACAACAACTATTTTGTGTCCAATATGGCGTTTTAAGTCATTGTAGTTTATTGCTGACATATGTATTTTAGTTAATGAGTTAGACTAGTTTAGGGAGATAACTACTATTGATAGTTAAAGTTAAAGCACAAAGGCTTTTAATTTTTGACTAAACGCTATCTCCTAGTGCCTTCATCCACATTTACTAAACTAGCTCAAGGAGACAGATACTAGTTGTCGAACGGGGGATTCAAAAACACAAAGTCTTTTATAACGAATCGCTTGGTCAACAAAACTTCACTATCTCCTTAAGTTAACTTACTACAATAATAGAATTAAACAAAACAAGTGAAATGAGCCAAAAAAATGGAAAAAAGTCTCCAAAGCTCCTATAGAAACATTCCAGATGAATTAGTTATAACCTTATTAATTTTAATTCAATGTTTAAACAAAGAACTATAGATTTTCATTAGACAGGTAAAACCACAGAAGTAACAAGTGAATCGCCATCTAAAGTCTATGAAGTCTTTACTACCTTGTCTTTGATGACATTCTGGACATAGCATAATGTTTTAGTTTAGTTAGTTTCTTTTATTTCATTTTCTAGTTTAGCTTTGAAAGCTAGAAGTTTTTCTTTTGTACAACCCATTATGGTTATTTTATTTCCTTCAATTCTATAGTCTTTAATTACAGTCTCTTCATGTTTATTGTCAGTTGTTTTAATCATAGTGTTTATAGTTTAAGTTCTTAGTTTACAAGCCTGCCCCGTGAGGGGCAGGCGGTCTATGTAAATAAGTAATAGTAATTAAATCGAGCAAATTTATTAAATACTCTAGAGACGAGAGGAAGACCTTCAACATACCGCCATTCCAAGCTACTTTTAAGATAGTTTCCTACCTTAACTCTCACGAGGTCAAACAAATACATTGAATTACATCCTAAGTATTGAGTCCTCCGCACTAACATTTAATGCATGTTAATGGACTCCCTACCACCACCCCGTTATCACCGATTGGCTCTTAACGTCCTTAAGTCTTACGACTTCAGATAAGTAGTGTGTACTAACCGTGCGTAGCAGTTTATTGTACGACTCGTCACTAGAATATTCAATTGTAGATAAATTAATTAAATCTTTACTAATCGCAGGGGAGAGCTGTGTGACACTGTGCTTATAACTATTAGGCACTAGTCCATACTCTTGGTTAAGTTCCCCCACTAGGATTAATAAATATTTAGAGTGAGGCACTACTCATATCGCTAAGCGTCTAGTAGGGCGAATATTCCTACTTACCTCTTTTGTATTTAGATACTTAGACAACTGTCTAAATATGTCTAAACTTGTCAAGTCGTAATCTATCGATAACCTTTCGGCACCTATTTTTTCTTTCTTCTCTCTATTACCTACTTGCAACTCTTACCCTACACTCAATGGAGAGTAAGAGTTCGTAAATAGACAACAGTATACTGATGCTTATTACCGTAAACACTAACGGTTAGACTTTTAGGCCTAAGAACCTAACGAAAGGTTGTTAAAATGTACTTGCCTCTTAGAACGGCATGTTGTCTTCCCCTGATGAGCTCTCGGAGCCATCAGATGGCGAAGACTGAGCTTTAATCTCGGTAGGCTTAGTTGGGTCAGGTCGAGCTGACTGCACCAAATCATCGAGAAACTCTCTCATCTCACTGACAGTGCCAGTGAACGATACTAATGCTTGGTAACTAGACATAGTTATTACATTAATAATTAACACTAAAATGGTATTTTTTAAAGCTATAGTGTAGCTCTAATACCATGTCATAGTACTAACACAAAAATGGTATTCTTCTGGGGCGAGGGCGAGTGATGAGGAGGTACGACGAAGAACGAGGCCGAGACCGTAGAAGAGCTAAGGCTATGGTCACACGTAGAGCACGTAGGTCGAAGGGGGGAGTGGTTCGATCTTGAGTCTCAGCATTTGGGTATGGATGTATGATAACGGACCCATTCGCTTTTACGACAACTTTCAACCTTTTACCCTTAGAACACAGTACATGGCCTAATAACTAGAACTAAAGCTTAACCTGGGCCCCCCAGTAATCTATACCCTTTAAGCTGAAAAAAAATATCAAAAATTTTTAACAAAAAGACTTAATATGAATTATAAGTGTGTAACTTATGGTATAATATATGTAGGAGATTGAATAAAGGTTTTTTACACTTTAGTAGGGATGCAATGTGATGTATGCTCACATATAGGGAGTATAGGTTTTATAACCAACACCTCTCCAAAAGCGGAGACTGAGCAAGAAAACATTGTGGTCCTAGACTAGACAATGATTGTGTCTCCGCTAGAGTGTAGAAAAATAATGATTAAAATTAAATTGTATGAAGTGTATTAAGCATAAGATTGAATGTAGTCATGCTTATTTACTTCCGATCTCAGATTTGCATATCGGAGACAAAAATTTCGACAAGAAAAAATTGAGAGGGTATTTGGATTGGGTGAAGAAGACGAAGAATGCTAGGGTCTTTCTGAATGGGGATATTTTAAACGTAGCGACGAAGGATTCAGTTTCGTCTACCTTTGATCAGAATATGGACCTAGCAACTCAGATTGATGTAGCGTTGGCATTATTGAAACCAATTAAGGGTAAGATTATAGGATGCATTTCAGGTAATCATGAACAGAGGATGGAAGGTTACGCTGGTTATAATCCATTGATTCCACTTTGTGCTTCACTGGGAATTCCTTTTCTGGGGTATTCGGCGATAGTGGCAATGAAGATTGTTGGCGGAAAATTTAAAAGAGAAAAACATGCAGATGGAGATTCTCAAACTTATACATTTTACTGTCACCATACAACAGGTGGCGGTGGGCATACAGTTGGTGGTAAGATGAATAGAGTTGAGCTTCTTAAGAAGCTCGTTGATAATTGTGATGTCTACATAGGTTCTCATAATCATCAGCTTGGTGTGATGCCAGTTGAATCTAGGCATTATCAAGAACGAGGTAATAAGATAATTGTTCAACGTCAGCTATTAATCGATTCAGGTAGTTTCCTTTCTTGGGATGGTGGGTATGCAGAAAAGATGCAGTTGCCACCAGCTAAGCTAGGAGCTGTTCGAATCAGAATGGATGGCACAAAACGAGATATTCACTGCGATCTTTAAAGGAGGTACAATTATGGTTAAGCTAAATTCTGGCGAGATGGTTTGTCCTCACTGCCAAACGGTTATTTACCAATGGTTCGTGAGAGTAAACGGGAAGTGTCCGAAATGTCAAAAGAAGCTGTAATCATTACTGAGATGGGTTAGCGGGTTTTACTGCTAAGCGGTTACCCTTTAACCTATCTCGGTTATTTTAAAGTGAGGTCAAGTCAAGGAGAGTCAAGTCATGTTAAAAATGTCAGTGTTAAAAAAAGATAATCTTATCTTAAATTTAAAGGATAGGATACTAGGGATTACACAGAATCTTCATACTATGTATTTAGGAAGAGTCCTAACTGTCATAGACAGTTGTATTCAAGATCCCGAACAAAGAAAAGCAATCAAAGACTTAATTAAGGACAGATTTTATTCAGAGGAACATTATACTAATGATTTAGCTGAGATACTATATCAATTTGATGAAGTATCTGAATTACATTTAATTAGTGATGATACTATTTACAGAGATTTATTCGGGTATTCAACTCAATTAGCTAAGAAGGATGCAATAGATAGTCCACCAACACCAAAATACTTCTAATTAATTAACTATTTGACCTCACCTTAAAGTAGCAATCTTATCCACAGGTCAGGCATTGACAGGATTTCCGATTAGGTGTATAATACCTTTAATGAGTTACAAGGTTATTTATTTAAAAAAACCATGCTAAAAACAAATTCAACAATCTGGTTAGGCACTGAAAGCTATACACGAGGAGAGCTGTTGTATTTTGGTATGTTAAAAATGAAGTAACTAGACATTCACATACTAAGTAGTAAAGCTCTTCTCTCAGCGAGAAGAGCTTTTTCTTACTGGGAGAATGGCAGAGTGGTTGATTGCGCCTGGTTGTAGACCAGGAGTCCCTTTGGGGCCACGGGGGTTCGAATCCCTCTTCTCCCACCATAAGAGTATCGTATAATGGTAATACAACTGCCTCCAAAACAGTTAACCTAGGTTCGATTCCTAGTACTCTTGCCATGCTGGATTAGCTTAACTGGTAAAGCGTCAGTTTTGTAAACTGAAGTTGAGAGTCCGAGTCTTTCATCCAGCTTGACAAGTTCCTGGTAACTTGTGGTATAATCTTTCTAAGATGATAAATTAATAAATAATAAAAAAACTATGAAGATTAAGCCAAGGAAAATTAGTTATGTGTTAGGGCAGACTGTTTGGTTCTTTAACTTTACAGACCTTGACGTGAATGAAGGCATCGTGATAGGTGCTTTTTTGATGCCTGGAGAACCAAAAGAAAATAAGTATGCTTTCCAGATTGAATACGAAAAAGAAGGCGAAAAGGTTCCTCAAGTAGCTAGTCTTGAAGATGCAAACATTAGTGATTCGAAGGAAGGAATTATTGCTAAATTCCGACCGTACCGTAAGAAAAGAATTAATGACGAAATTGGTCAGGCTGATAAAGATCTAAAAGAAATTAAAGAAAAGTTTACAGTTGGTGAAGGAATCAAGAAAGCAATTGAAGAAAAACTAGTTAAGTTAAAAAAGATGAAAGAAGAAGAAGCTAAAAAATAATATATAAAATTATGCCAACATTACAGTACGTTCAACCAACAGAAGGACAAAAAGAATTAATGCAAAAGTTTCGTGATAAATATGAAACTTTATTGAATGATATTAATGGAATGGAAATAAATCAAAGTCGTGGATTGTCACTAGCTAAAACTAAATTAGAAGAAAGTGCTATGTGGCTTAATAAGGCTATTACAGAGAATGATTAGTAGGTTAAGAAATAGTTCATTGAAAAGTGGAGTCGAGTAAAAGGAAAAATACTATGACGAAGAATCTATCTTGGCGGTTGAGTAAACTGCCAACTCCTGATGAAGTACGGGAGCTTGTCAAAGACAAGATTATTACTCAAGAAGAAGCAAGAGAAATTTTATTCAAGAGTTTTGATGAACAGGATTCCCAGATCAAGGATGCGAAAAAGATTAAACTAGAAGAAGAGATAAAATTTTTAAGGAACTCAG
>Ga0207997_1000791_pt1 | contig 16131 bp, 29 predicted proteins | sample AntAceMetag02UKN_FD_184777 | JGI IMG/M metagenome (GOLD analysis project Ga0207997, IMG submission 184777) | Saline lake microbial communities from Ace Lake, Antarctica - Antarctic Ace Lake Metagenome 02UKN (SPAdes) (version 2) | ecosystem: Environmental > Aquatic > Non-marine Saline and...
CTTTTCTTTGTTTCCCTTATTTTCTTTGCCTACTTTCTTTATTAGACATAACACACACACCAACAGGTATTTAAACCTCTTTTCCCTCTTTTTCTTATGAGAGAAGCAACAGGCCGCGCTTTGAGAATTGCAGAATTGAAAAAGATCATAGAACTTACTATGCAGCAAGGAAAAGTGATTAATAAGAAGAAATTAATTGCCTCACTTTCTTTAAAATGGAATGTGGCCACTCGTAAGGTTAAAGAATATTTAGATCTCTTGCTTGATACTGATTTTATTGTTGAAACTCCCGACGGCATTAAAACTCCCGCCGCAGAAGAAGCAGACAAAATTTTAAATTCTTCCCTGCCTGAAAATGAGGGAAAAGACTAATGGGTGAAAAAAGATCTCCTGAATGGTATGAAGCAGAACACCGAAAAATGAATTTTGATATTTTTAATAGGGGGATCCATTTAAAGAGAGCAGAGTTTCTTTCCGATTTAATTGCTGGCAATAATCCTACCTCTATCCTTGAAATAGCGGCAGGCGGCTCTATTCTCGCTCAGCAAGTCTTACAGAAACTCCCTGATGTGAAATATTGCTTTAATGATTTTTCCCTTATTGCTCGTGATCATGCAAAAGAACGCATGAAATTTAAAAATGTCAGTTTTATTGGTTTCGACATAGACAAATTTTATGAGGCTGTTATTTGGGAAGATTATGATTTAATTATCTGCGTTTCTCTTGAACATTTAGAACACGATAAAGAGATCTTGCAGGAAATTCCCAAAGGCAAAAAAGTTTTTCTCTCTATCTCGAACATCGATGCTCCTGATCATATTCGCGTTTTAAAAACTAATGAAGAGATCATGGAAAGATATGGCTCAATTCTTAACATCCGAAAGATAACTGACTGCACTAAAATTTTTAAAATTGTTGAGGCATGGACGATTTAAATGAAAACAAAAAAACAATCCATTAATAACATGCTGCATGCAAAAGATACATGGTCTTATCTCCGCGAAAGAGGATCACCCATGTTTAAACTTCTTGCCTCTCTCATTCCAAAAGAATGTAAATTTACTTTAGATGTTGGCTGTGGCGATGCCTTAATTTTAGATCATCTTTCTACGAATATTTTTTATGATGGCTTTGACATTTCGGATTTTGTTATAGATAAAAATTACCAAGTTCATAAAGAAAGAATTGCTCTCGGCGTATGCAATTTTTATAACGATGATATGTTTAACCCTTCTATGACGGCAAATTATGACTGCATTCTTTTTTTTGGTATCTTTCCAACTTTCAAACCTGAAAAAATATTAGATCTAATTAATCTCTACATCCAAAAATATCATCCTTCTTACATTCTTATTGAGGATATTAAAAACACAGATCTGCAAATTATAGAAAAAAACTTTAATGTTATTGAAAAATTAGACTGCAAGTTTGATCTTGTTGATAGAAACTTGGCTGTTGGCCCAAAAGAGATTTTAAATAGACGCCAGATCTTACTTGTTAAAATAAAATAAAATGATAAAAGGATTTTCAGAAAAAAAACATTACAGCACAATATCGCAGGCTGCATTAGAAATTAGGCCTATGACACAATTCATAAAAAATCAGAATAGATCTGATTTGGTTGGTTTGGAAATCGGCACGCTCTACGGATATAATGCAAGAAATATTTTAGACAACTTAAACATCAAAAAACTTTATCTTGTGGATCCTTACCTTCTCTATGCTGAATATTTAGACATCACTTCGCCTTTTGCTTGGCATGCTGAAAGAATGGCCAAAGAAAAACTTGCACCATTTAAACATAAGATTGTTAGAATTAAGAAAAAGTCTGATGACGCTGTTGATGAAATTCCTGATGAGTTAGACTTTATTTATATTGATGCAAACCATGCCTACGAGTATGCTCTTCAAGACATTAAAACTTATTGGCCCAAAGTTAAGAAAGGCGGAATTTTTGGCGGCCATGATTATTATAATGAGAGCAAGGCCCGAGAAGTTAAGAAGGCTGTTGATGAATGGGTCGCTGAAAATAATTTAAAACTTTACACGGGCGAGTGTGATTGGTGGGTGGTTAAGTAAAAATATGATAATTTGGATTACAGGCCAAAGCGAAAGCGGAAAGACAACCTTAGCCAAGCAAATGAAAACAGATAAAACAATTATTCTCGACGGCGATGATATTAGAAAAGTGCAGCCGACAGGTTTTTCTCAAAAAGAAAGATGGGAGCATAATTTAAGAGTGGCAAGATTAGCGAAACTTTTAGAAAGTCAGGGTTTCGATATTATTATTAGTTTGATCTGCCCTTACATAAAACTAAGGGAAGAAGTTAAAGAGATTTGTAATTGCGGTTTTATTTATCTTGCTGGTGAAAAGAAGCATAAAGATTATCCTTATGAATACGAGGGGGATAAAAAATATTTGAGCAAATGAGAAGTTTATATTACATATTGACAAAAAAACCTTTAAATTTAGACGATTGTATAGATTTATCTGAAAAAAGAAATGTAAAAAGAATATCTTTAGATTTGGTTAGTCGAGAAGAATTTACTGAAACGCATGTAATAAAATATCTATTAGGAAAATATACCTTAAAATTCGATGACGAAAAAATATTTATTGAGAAAGTTTATGGTGGATGTTTGTTTAATGAAAGTGATGAAAGACAAATAAAAAGTGTAGATAATGCAAATAGAAGATTAGAAAAAGATATAGAGTTATTAAATGATTTAAATTTTAAATTGAAAAATCAAACACAAAGATTTGATTACCCAAAGACTTTAGTATGGTAATGACAAAAAATATTTACAGCCTGTTCATAGGCAGATTTCAACCTCTGCATGAAGGCCACATAAAACTAATTAGATCGGTTTTAAATGAAGGAAAGAAAGTTTGTGTTGCTTTGAGAGATACAAACATCGACGATCAAAATCCCCATACCATAGAAGAAAGGATAAAGATGTTTAAGTCTGAGTTTGGTGATGATGTTAAAGTTATAATTATTCCTGACATTTCTGAGGTTTGCTACGGAAGAAAAGTCGGCTGGGGAATTAGAGAAATTAAATTGGATGAGAAAACAGAAGCCATCTCTGCAACTAAAATAAGAAAAGAAAATGGCAGGTAAATATTTAATTAACACTTTAGAAAAATCTGAAAGAGAAGAAGGCACGACTTTGATCTGCTGTTTCTCTCGTATGCTCTTCGTCCCTTATTTCTTCGCAGCATTAAAAAAAATCAAGATGCCAAGAAAGGATATCCATTTGCTTATTTTTGATAACACCCAAGACGGCCTGCTTCAAATAAAATTAGAAGAAGCAATTAAGAAAATTCAGAATAAATATAAATCAGTCCGTTTTTATAAGTCCTATCTTAAAGGAAGAGGAAGCATAGCGGGATCTGGAAACGAGCAGTTTGACAATTCTAAACTTTATAATATTTGGAGCATGTGGAAAAGATTGTTTGTGAATAAAAACAAAATGATCTTTACGCCAACTTTTTTCCAATTAGAAGATGATGAGATCTCTCCGCCCGAGTGTTTTGAAAAACTCTTTAAAACACTAAAAAAGGATCCTAAAATTGCTATGGTTACAGCCATCTCGACAGGCCGCTCCCCTTATCCGTGGTTTCCTGTCAGGCTCGGAGTTCATAATTTAGAAATGAAGAAGTTTAAAATATTAAAAAGAAATTCTCTTGATCCTAACACAAAAGGGATCGTGGATGTTGATTGCTGTGGAGTTTATTGTTTTGCTGCTCGAACAGATCTGTATAAAAAAGGTTTTAATAATTATGATCCTAAAAAATATAAAGTTCCTTTCTTTGGGATGGATAATGTTTTAACTTGGAATATCAAACAGCAGGGTTATAAAATACTTGCGGATTTTTCTGTTTGGGTTTCTCACCTTGAATGTTCAGGCCATCGTATTATTGCTTTTTCTAAAGAGCAGGCTATTCGGATGTCTGACATTTGGTTGCCTGAGTTTAACAATTATGCTCAAGGCGTAGAAGTAAAAGAAAAAGGTCAGAAGCCCCGTCGCTATCAAGTTAGGAAGCATGCGCAGACATGGGAATTATAGAGTTTATTTTCCATATTTCTTTCTTGCTTAAAATATCTTTATAGGATCCTATCTTTTTATTTGGGCTTACTGAAAACGCTCTATAAGGCCAAGTTTCAATAGGCTTTCGTGGATAATCCAAAACAGGATCATTAGAAATATATTTATTAATAAAATCCTTTACTCCCTGCTCAAATTCAAAACCTAAAAACTCAAAAACTTTCTTAAAAGTTTCCTCTTTCTTTAAAATCATATCTTCAAAATTCAATATTAAGTGATTGGGTAATGCCTCAAACTTCTTTCTCCAATTTAAAAATCCTAAATATTGTTTTACTGCTCCCAAATAAGGCTCATCCTTCCTGTCGCCCCCGCCCAAAAGCATTTTTCTCGCGTCCGTTTGTGTTTGATCTATTTTCTTAAAACTTGCGGCTATATCATAAGGATCTCTGTTAAGAGAAATAAACTTTGCATCTTTCCCTTGCTCAATTAATTTTGAATATCGCATCTCATAATAATTAAGTTTCACACAATAATTTTTATCTTTCTTGATCAACCCTTGCCATTTAAGAACTTCATTTAAAGGAATTATCTCAGAATGTTCGCCGATGGTTTCACAGAGGATCATTCCTCCTGTTCTTGCGAAACAGATAATAAAGACTATCATAAAAAAAAGAAAAAAAAATAAATATATAAATGTTTAGTTAATCATCCCTTAAAAATTTCTTTAATTGATTTCAATAAAACCCACAACCCTATAATCGTGAATATCAAAGACATCAATAAAAGCATTTTCTTAGTTAATGATTTCTTGAATTTTGCCTATGGCCCTGTGGAGATAAATAAAAATCCCTTTCATCTGTTTTTTCAGTTGCTCGTAATCAGCGTTTTTCTTGTTAAAAGCAAATTCCCATTCTTCTGCTCCCCACTCTTCAATCGGTTTCGGCTTTGGATCATTCATTCTTTTTGGCATCTTCTATTCTTTAGTGTCCTCCGTGATCACATAGGTTTCATCATCAGGGATATTTAAAGCACAACCCGAAGCGATCACATAAGCAAAGGCTTCGTATTGCTCATCTTGAGATTTATCTTTATACACAGAAAATCTTAATTTTTTTAAAGTCCCATTACTCATTATCATCTTCTAAACTTTTTGTGTTTGAACTATATCCTGCGGCTCAACTACGATGCTGTTCTTGATCTTTCCAAAGACATTAACTTTCGCCAAAGCAATCTTAAATCTTTTGCCGACCCATTTGGCAGTGTCTTCTCCCCAAGCATCAACCATCACATTACCATTAGACTTATTTGGTGTAAAGGTTTTCTCACTCTTTGCACCTTCAACATCAAATCTAATATCAAAGTTTAAGACAGGTTTAACTTTTCCTTCTGGACTTGTTATTTCTTCCGTACTTCCCTCATCTAACAACTCGCAGATCTCTCCGCCTTTGCAGTCTTCGGCCTTCAAGAAATTACCGCTAAAAAAATCTTTTGCATTTACCATTTAAACATTTTTGATGTTGGTCTTAACCGTTGCCATGGAAATATTACTGCTCAACTCCAAGTAATCACCGATAACTTTTTTCAAGTTTTCAAATCTTAGATTAATTGCTTTATCCAAGTTGTCTAACTTTCCTTTGATCAATCGGCTCCATTCATCAAGTTCTTTTCCGATTAATTGTTTAGTTGTTTCATCCATCTTTTAATCAGGGTAACTTTGTTTAAGCCTTGCGTCTTCTGCCTTCACTTTTGCATCAATCGCTTCCATGTCATCGCCATAAACTTTGATTTCCCAATTATAGCCCTTTGACATTTTCATTAATTTAACACTACTTTCGCTTTTGTTATAAATTGTTGTTGCATCCATTTAATTTTTAGATGGTTTGATTTCCATATATTTGTCGTATATAAAAATATCCAAGAACTCTACAACTTTCTTTTTCAATCTTTCGGCCTGCTGCTTTAACCACGACGCAGGAATTGAAACATATTTTGCATTACCGACTTTCACGATCTTTCTCTTAATTTTATAAGGCTCTTCCATCACTCTTTAACCTCCTTACATTACTTTCGTGTATCATTTTAGAAACTCACCTATTTTTCTATTTTCGTTTTGCTTTTTCATATAGCACTTGTAACCACAATAATCTCTATAAATTCCTGTTTTATTCCGATGCATTTCTTTTTGGCAGAATTTACAAAATTTCTTTTTTACTTGTTTTTTCATGTCTAAACAAGTTAAAACAAGTTTATAAATGTTTGCTTAAGAAGTATTGTGGGCCACTTCCGTCGCTGTTCCGTTATCAAGAAGTGCGTTAGTGTTGCCAACCAACCCATTCGCAACAACTATATTCTTATCTTCCGCAGCAGCATTAAGGATAATTCCCCAATCACAATCATTAACTCGATTATTTCCAATAACATTATAATCGGAATTTGTGTTTAAAAGTATTCCAACCGTTCCGCTTTCCAAATAATTCCCTGTTATTGTAGTATTCCGAGCGTTAGTGAGCCAAATCCCATAAGTAAAGCCTGCAAGTGTGTTTCCGACGACAACTTCTTCTCCAACGCCCGCAACCGTGATGCCCGCCTCACAATTATAAATCTTATTATCTAAAATTGACATATGATGGATTATTCCGCCTGCTAACTGAATGCCATAACAATTTGTTCCACCATAAACAAAATTTCCCCGAAGATAACCATAAGAAGAGTGATTAACCAGAATTGCATAATTTGGGCCTCCGCCTGCGATTGCTTCAAACACGCAGTTTTCTACAATAATACCCTCTCCTGCACCGCCGAAAGACACCCCTCTCGGCTCCCAATCATCAAACCAGCAATTAGAAATTCTTGATTTTGTCGTTGCTCCAAGAAAAATAACAACAGCCCCAAGTCCCCCTAATGCAACAGTAGGTTTAAACAAAACATCTTCTATCGTGAAATAATCTGTATTTACTGCAACTTCAATTAAATGAACATCTCCAAGAGAATTAGTAATTATTGTCCCGTGTCCTGCTCCTTTGATTGAAACAGTATCTTTATTTATTGTTATTCTTGTGGCGCTTGTATAAGTTCCCTCTTTAACATAAATAACCCCGCCCGTCGCTGGAAGTGCATCAACGCCTTCCTGAATTGTTAAATAATTCCCTGTTCCGTCTGCGGCAACGACAACGGTCGCAACAGGAGTTAAACTCTGCCAACCTGTTCCATTCCAACCAAAGAAATTATTAAAATCAGTTCTATAAACAACCTGTCCGACAACAGGCCCCGCAGGCCAGTCATTCCTATTCTCCCAAACATGATTTAAATGTTGATGCTGTTCGCAATCGTGATCACCTTTTTGTTTATGATCTGCGTTCCAATCAGAAAATAGGCCTTTATCTTTACTCGCAACAACTCGCTCGTGATTTATTCCTGCCATCTTCTAACTCTCCTTTTTTCCGTTCTCTTCATAAACACGCTTTGAGAAATAATAACCGATAATCACGGCTCCAACTCCTTGCAACCAACCATTACGCCCTAATCCAATTAAAATAAATATTGCTATTAAACTTATTCCCGCGATAATATCTCTTGGATAAATTTTTTCAAATTTCATTCAATAACCCCCATCAAAGAAATTTATTATTCTTTTTAAAAATCTTTTTACCTTCGAGGCCTGCGTGCAAAAAACACACATGCAAAAAAATTTATGGCCGTTTCCTTTTTTCATTTGAATTTATCCTTTATATCTGTTTCTTGTTAATCCCATAGCATCGACATACATGAAACTATCAACATTATTTTGACTTTGGATTGAATATTTAATTGTTAGATCGTTGTCAGGAAGATTTAAAGTGTGAGTTGCGGCAGGGCTTTCCATATCATCAACATAAAATAAGCAATTTGCAGATCCTAAAATTATTCTATAATGGCCATATTCGGGGATCCCTGTTAAAGGAGTTATATCAGTTGTAGTTTCTGCTGCTCCGTCGCCTGTGACAGCCAACAAAGCACCACCATCTATTCTGAAATAAGCCCCGTCTTGATTTGCAGTAAAAGCGGCCGCGGTTGCACTATCTATTAATCCCCACTCTGCAACTAATCCCGCAACATGATAAGCCTCTAACCAAACCGCCGTCGTTAATGTTGGAGCATCATCAACATAAGTCATATTTCCTGCTGCGCCACCAAACTCATGCCTCATAGAAGAAATTTGGCCTGTTACTCCGCCAGTATTTAATTCTGCAAAAGTATGATGATCTATAAAAGCGAGGGTTGGATTAACTCCGCCTGCAACTTGGCCAAAATCCCATTCAACACTTACAGGTATTCCGACAAAAAAACAAGTATGCCTTATCTCGTCGGTAAAATCAGAAATATGATCATCATTCCATTCTTCATGTGTTCCCTTCTCTAAAGTTGCTTTTATAGCCTTGTGTCTTACCATGTTTTTTTTTCAAGCGGGTTTATTCAGATTTTTCCTCAGGAGTTTCCTCATCGGCTTTTTCCTCTTCGGGCTTTTCCTCAGCAGGCTTTTCCTCAGGCTTATTCTCTTCTTCCGCAAGTTTTTCTTCTTCTGCCATCGCGACATCGGGCTTTTTGAATTGATGGGGTTTAAAACCTTTCAACTCCCCTTGGATTTCTTTTTCCATAAATATAAACAGCATTTTATCTTTTTAAGTCTTACCACCACTCATCATAATCCCATCTGCTCGTGTAATCCCACACCCACAACGAAGCAGGCGCAACAGCAGAGTATAAAGAGATCAAGGTTTCTATTCTTGCGGTGATCTCAGCGAAGGCTATAACCAAAGCATCACGGAAAGCGGCCTCTATATCTTCCTTTTTAATATATTCATAAACAGGCGTTCCCTTCGTCGCCCCTAATGATTTTTTCATTTCGTCTGGCATTTTTTATTTTTATCCTATTGAAAGTTTTAAATTATCTGGCATTTTCTTTATGTTTGCTATTACAACTTCTTTTAATAATTCTTTCTTCCGACATCGAACACAAAGGTCTTTTAGATCTCCTTTATAATACATATTTGCCCGCTGGCAAACCCGATCGCCGCATATTCTACATTTTGTCATCTTAATTAATCAGCATACACTTCCTTATAAATAAATCTATTAAAAATTATCCTTTTGTCTGCGCCGACGGTGTTCTTAATATATTGAACTAAATAATGCACTTGATTAATCGGCGGAAAATTAGAAAGTGTTGTTTGCAGTTTCCATTCTCTTTTTATAAATGGGAAAGTTGTTAAAATATTTGGAATGCCCAGAGTTTCCTGAATAATGGGCAGAGGCTCAATATAAAATCTGTTGTATTCTATTTTATAATTCTGCACCCTCGTCATATCTATCCCGACGATCTCTACTCTTTGCTGTTCTGTTCCGTCCCCAACACTCGCATAAAGTTTCCCATCATAAAGCATAAATCCCGAGTGGCTCTCTATCATGTCATAAGTTGGCTCTGCCAGAGTTTCTTTAAATCCAAAAAAGGCAAGGCAGTCGGCCATAGAATTAACATAACATTTCCAAACCGCCTCTGCATATAAAGGATTGAAATAATTTAAATTATAATTAAGCATACAAATAGATCCTTCTGTTACGCCTGTTTCCTGCGATAATTCAAAAATATGCGGTCTTGTAAATCCTGTCGCTGTTGCAGTTTCATCTAAAGTTTCAGTAGAATAATATTCGTCATAAAGATATTTATTTAAATCTTCGGCGCTTTCATAAGGAATAGAATTAATTGTCGGCATTTTTTATTCTTCCCCTATTTTCTTTAATTGAAAAACGATCGTCTTTGAGTGTTCAGTCGGCCAGACATGAAACTCCTCTCTCACTTCTGAAACATAACCCTCTTTCTTTGCTTCAACTTTATATTTTCCCCACTTAAACATGTGGTTATAGATCGGCAAAAGCCCTATAAACTCATCATTAACATAAATGCTCGCACCCTGCGGCCATCCAATTATCTTAACAAAAGCAACCATTTTTTAAGTTTCAAGCACCCTATACTTTTCTTTTAATAAAATAAATTCATCTCCGCTTAATTGCTTTGTTCCTTCTGTGTAAAAAGTTATATCTCTCATCAATAATTTTATAACTTCTTTTTGTCCGTCGGTATAGAAGGCAAAACCAGCAAATAAATCCTCTCTTTCTTTCTTACTCATTATTGCCGTGCCTTCTGTTAATTCTAACACCTTCGTAAATGCCTCTTTTAAGGCCCACATCTGCTCGGCAGTATATTCTTTAGGGATCTCGGCAGGTGCAACAAGCCCTTCAACTTTCGGGACAACTTCCTCTTCAATTTCTTTTTCTTCAATTTCCTCTTCAACTAATTCTTCTTTTATTTCCTCTTCTACAACTTCCTCTTCTGTTATTGCTTCAGGAAATGGCTCTGTTACAAAATCTAAATTAATTGTTCCGTTGTCGCCTTTTACTATTACTATATCTTCCATCGCTGAAAGCCCTGCTTTTTCTGCTGATAAAACATGTTTGCCTAATGTGAATAAGTGCAGCATATCACTTAACTCTACCTCATCCGACGGCGTGTTATGACGCAAGGCCACATCATCAAGATAAAGTTTAGCATTATCGGGAGTTGAGGTTATTCTTATTTTAATTTTTTCTTCCTCTTTTTCTACTTCTTCTAATCCTCTCCACATTCCTACGCCTGCGGCTTTTGCCGCAAGAGTTTCCGCGCTATAAACTGCTTCATCGTAATATTTGTGTGATCCACGATAATAACCGCAGGCAAGGCCTTCTTTAATTTGTCTTAACCCAATATCTTCCCCGCCAAATTCAACAACGGCCAAAATCCTTCCGAAAGTGTCCATAGCATTTTCAGGATCTATTTTTAAAATAACTTCTTTATCATTCAAAGGCAAAAGTCTATCTCTCGAAAGATCTGCAAATTCTTTCTCGACATTAAAAATTTCTACATCTGAACATAAGATCTCACCCTTTGGACTTTTTTCTGGCGCATTAATTCCAACTACTCTAATTCTTGCGTGGCCTGATTTTTGATATTCTGCAAGTTTTATTTCTGCTCCTGTTGCTTGATCTATGGCATCCAAACTAACATCAAGAGTGTCCCCGTCGATAATATCTCTAACCATTCCTTTAATTGTTTCAGGCAGCACAACCAATTCAGGAACAATTATCGCTCCAAACTCTTCTTCAATTTGTTGTAATTCAAACTCTATTCCATCCGCCCACGAAAGCCATGCGTCTTTTGTAAATGGCCATAACCACGCAATATTTCTTACTAATGCTTGCGCTTTTGGTAAAACACTTCTACACTTATCTATTTCTTTTCGTATTCTTTCCGCTTTTTCAGGTGTAGGATCATATCTATAATCTCTTAATTTATCTGTGATCGGAAAACTATATAATTCCCATAAGCCCTCTTTCGCAAACCACTCCGTCCCAAAAGTTACTCCATAAACACTCCCGACTAATCCTAACATTCCTGTTAAGCCCCATAAAATTGTCTTTGGTCTTAATGCTCTCGAAATCAATCCTGCAAATCCTTTCCCTGTTAAAATTCTTCTTGTGATCTCTTTATTCACGATAGAAATAGTTGGCTTGACAAGAGTTTTATGTAATGCTTTTTTACCCAGCAATAAATTTATGATCTTTATTCCTTCATCTGTCTTTGACAACTTTCCGAGTAGTTTTGCTTGATCATCTACATTTAACTTTGTAAATAATTTTGCCGCATCATCGATTTTTGTCACAGCGAATTTCATAAATCCTTTTAGGCCTAATTTCGTCCCGACTTTAAGTCCCAACTTTGCCCCGACTTTCGTTACCGCGCCAGCAGGGATAAATATAGCAAAAGCAAGAACTAACTCGGCGTAATCTCCAAAACCTCCAAACTCCTCTTCTTTCCCTTCGAGGTTTTTCCCATAAAATAATTTAGAGAGAACATTCATAGGCACGATCCAATCAACAATCTTTAACTGCAATTTTGCACCTTCTTCGGGTGTTAAACGCTTTTCTGTAATAGCCGCGTAAATCATTTCTAAAGAACTTACTTGCGGCACGACGCCAAAAGGCAATCTTCCTAACGCCGCATTTTGCGCGGCTTTTAATAATCTCTCTTTCCACCCCGCCTCTTCTATTTTTTCCTTAACTTTTTCTACAACTTTCTCGGCAGTTTCTTTAACAAAATCCTTAACTACTTTAACCCTCTCTTCAACTTCTTTCACTCTATCAGCAAGACTTTTCGTCGCTATTTCTTTCGCCTTATCAATAAGATCAGAAACCGCATCTACGGCTTTGCCGTTAATTGTTTGAATTACTGCTTTTCCTTCTTCAATTTTATATGTGATTTTTTGTATTGTTTCTCTTACTTTGCTTGTAACCGCATCCGCAACAACGGCGACGCTATCCTTAACATTATTTACAACATTAGAAACAGTTGTTTTAACTGTGTTCGCAACACTACTAACCGCTGACGACGCTTTGCTTACAGCATTAGAAACAGATCTTGAAACAGAACTCGCAACACTCTTAACCGCCGAAGTTACTCTGCTCACGGTGTTAGAAACGGCTCTTGAAACAGAACTCGCGACTGATTTCACGGCGCTAACTGCTTTACTCACCGCTGACTTTACTGCGCTTTTTGCTCTACTCCACCAGCCCATTTTTATTTAGGCATACGCGTCTTTTAGTTTTTTTAAAGCCTCTTCTGCATCTGCCAATTCTTTTTCAAGATCTATTGTATCAATTCCAGCGGCCTTCGCTTTTTCGATCTCCGCTTTGGCAATTTCAATCGCTTTTTCGGCTTCTGCAATTTGGGCTTCTAATTCGGGGTCTGCCATAATGAATTTTTTAAAGGTTTAATTAGAAAAAAAAAGAAAGAAGAATAAATAAAGGTTTCGGAAAACACAAGGCTAAACAAATTTGTTTAGTTTTACGCTGTGCAGTCGAACACATTAATCGAATAGACGTTTAATGCGATTGTTGCTATATGGAAAAGGTCTAAACCTCTTGTTCCCCAAGCAACGGCAGCGATACAGGCTTCATCGTGTAGAGTTTCGTCAGTATGCTTTCTTTTCAACATATGAAGTTTCCTTCCGAATGACATGTAGAAAGGTTTGAGCATAGGCGATATTCCCAGCGGATCACAATACGCAGCAATTTGAGCCTCTTCCGTCGCTAATTCCGACGTCTGAGTGTCAAACTGAGCAACCATGAAATCCTTTTGGGCATCAATACGATTTTTTACAACATCACCGACGATTTTCGCCGTATATTTGTCGATCCTGTTTGAAGCGGGTCTTACCATTTGATTTTTATTTCCTCCTTATAGTTATTAATAGAATTAAGGATTTAATAGTTTTTCGGTGAGCCGATTAACTCTAACTATTTAAGTTTTAATAGAAAAATCTTTTATGACATTCTCTATGTTGGTCTTTAAGTTATCACTTAGAATTGCTTTTAATTCTTGACTTTCTTTTGTTGTCAGACTTGATGTTATTTTCTTAATAATAAAAAGCAACAATCTCAGACATAACAATACGGGTCTTTTGCAATAACTTTTATCTGTTTCTTCCATTTTTATTCTCCGACTTTGTAACCAACAATTCTAAAAGTATGCTGTGTATCAACTTGATTTGTTACACGATATAAAGTATTATTATATGTAGGTATCCAATTAAATCCAATTACTTGATTTATTCCACCATCAGCAAATCTTGCTCCAATGACATAAGATGTCGTGTCTCCAGTTGCTCTCCTAAATTGGATATAAGGATAGCCTGCTGTGTCTGCTACAACAGAATAAACAAGAATAGCCACAGTGTTTGTTGGTAGTTCTGTGAATGTAAGTGTTGAGTTCATTGCTCCATCAGTAAAACTTGCAGAGTAGTCAAGTTCATTATCTTTTGTAAAAATATATTCCCCAGTAACTCTAACTGCATCTGTGATTGGCGTCGTTTTATCTATTACAACATTTCCTCCAAGTGTGGCATCTCCGTCGGCATCAATAACAAAAGTCCCGTCTGGTGTTCCGTCAGTCGCACTTAACTCTGAATGTCTGTGTAAAGTGTCGGCCATACTATCATCTGTTAATGTGTTGAGTTCTGTTCCCGTCGCTGTTGTATCGTGGCTGACGATTGTATGAACTTGGGGATGATGCTGGTCGCTTGTAACATTTGTTAATTCTGTCGCGTGGTCTAAACTTCCTGAATGATCGGCGTTCCAATCTGCAACTGCAAAAAGTTTATTTCCTACGATTTTTACGGATGTGTGTGTTATTGACATTTTCTAACTTAAAACATGAGGCCCATCCAACAAGGAAATATCAAGCCTGAATGGAGTAATGTATAAATAAGGCTGAACATAAAACCTCTTTATTTCTTCCAATAAAATCGGATCAAGTCCTCTCATTTCCCATTTATTTTCAAGTATCACTATCTCGTTTAAAAGAGTTAGATCTTTAAATTTTCTTTGTTTTGAATAGATCTCTTTTCCAAAGATGATGTAATAGGGAATAAGGATTATTGGCTCGCCCTGAACGATTTGTTTTACCTGAATTTCTATATTGACAAGGTCTTTCGTAGCGGCGGCTTCCTGTATTACCATAAAGGGTTTTTGGGCATCGTAAAGTCGCTTCCTGTTGTCACCAGATAACTTTTTTTCCCACTTTTTCGCGCGGTTGATCATTCTAAAATATAGAATGAGATTGCTTTAAAGTTTTCGTATTTGTCGCGAAAGGGAGTAGGCTGGGGCGGTGTGGGGGACTGCTGACTTTTTTTTTCGATGCTTTATTTCAGAACAAAAGTCACCTTTAAACACAAAATCTTCTTCTTCTTCAAACAAAAGTTCTTTTTCCTGTTTTTGCTCCTCTTCTAATTACAAAAGCAAGTTCTCACTTTCTTCTTCTTCTTCTTCTTAAAAGGAAAGTCCTGAAAACCTTGGTTTTCGGTCCCCTGTCGCTTCCAGCGACGGTTAGTTCAACAATTACGAACAACTGCCCCTTCGAGCGCTGGGTCTAAAATTTCCGCGCCGCGGGGTTGGATTGGTTTGGCCGCGGCATGAAGAGGAATTTTAGAGAGGCGTCGCATGGTGCAAAAAAACGCTTCTGAGGGAGGTGGGTGGGAAAAGATAATCAATAAGCGTTTCTCCGCGACGAGCAGAGCAAATTGAGGCATCCCACAATTTGCGAACTCCTGTCGGGCTGAGAAACGCCTATCTTTGCGCCCTCTATTAATAAGCGCGCTCACGCGCCTGTTTTGCTGGGCGGGAAGCGAGCAGTCGAAAATAGAAAAACGCCTGCGAGCGATAAAAGTGAGTGTCGCTTTGTGTCGAAATTAAACAAAGTTTTTTCTCACACACAACGCATCGCACACCGCGACGGAAAAAAAAATATGTCTGTCTTTAGATTTTTTCCGATCTAAAAACTCGCGGGGGCTTTCAAAAAATTTATTAATTAGAATTACTTAAGAAGTTCATGGTTGCTTCACTTCAAGGCGTTAAAAAAGGATCCCTCGTTCATAGATTTATTACATCAGGGAAAAAAGGTTATTGTGAATTATGTCATTCTCTCGTCGAGAAACTTGAAGCGCATCACATCCAATATTCTCCTGAGATCACAATTAAATTATGTCATCTCTGCCATCACAAAGTTCATTTCTGGCCCAATCGATTAAGCGACGACGAGAAATTAAAATTATTGGAATTACGATTTGACAAGAAAATCGCTCGAGAAATTATTGAAAAAAAGGCTTTGGGAATACAAGCCCTTGCTAAACTCATCGCGCCATCTAAATCTGCTTTTATTCACGCAGAACAATTAAAAGAAAAGAGATTGTTAAAAAATGCTCCCTCTCCTGTTATCCGAAAAGTTAATAAACCTGTCAATCCTTCTATTCTTAACCACATGCACGAGAGAAAAGTGAAATAATGTGTGTGTGCTATATTCGGGAAGCCACTTTACTTTTCTTTACTTCTCTTATTTTCTTTGCCTACTTTCTTTATTAGACATAACACACACACCAACAGGTATTTAAACCTCTTTTCCCTCTTTTTCTTATGAGAGAAGCAACAGGCCGCGCTTTGAGAATTGCAGAATTGAAA
>Ga0207997_1000792_pt1 | contig 16088 bp, 30 predicted proteins | sample AntAceMetag02UKN_FD_184777 | JGI IMG/M metagenome (GOLD analysis project Ga0207997, IMG submission 184777) | Saline lake microbial communities from Ace Lake, Antarctica - Antarctic Ace Lake Metagenome 02UKN (SPAdes) (version 2) | ecosystem: Environmental > Aquatic > Non-marine Saline and...
TTCATTGAACATTTCAATTGCTTTTTGAGCTTCTTTTTCACTTGCGAATTCAACGAAACCAAATCCTTTAGAGCGACCTGTGTCTCTGTCTGTGATTACTACGACATCTGCTATCTTACCTGCCTTAGAGAAAAGTTCTGTTAGTTGTTCTTTGGTAACATCATAACTGAGATTACCGACATAAAGTTTATTTGCCATTTATTTTTTCACCTCCTTAACATTTTAACATTTTTTTACTTCATAAGTTAAATCCATTTTCATATTTTCTTCGGCAGCAGAACTATTATCTTTCATCCAAGATGGTTTTGTATCATGAATCATTTTTAACATTTCATCGGCATTCATGTCTTTGCCCCACACCTTCTTTGTCATGGCTTGAAGTCTTTTAATCGCTGCCTCTGACATATCAAAATAAAAAGACATCAGTTCCTCTAGTTCGCCAAACATTACCATTCTAGGCAATTGTTTATCTTCATCATAATAAAACAATATTGCTCTTTTGATGCCCTTTTTTATTACTTTCATTTCTGTTTCTTTTTCTTATAAATATATTTACCCCTTGCTATTACATCAACTTTACAGTCTAAACAGTATTTAGCATTCCAACTACCTGGTGTAAAACTTTTGCCACAAATTACACAATGTCTATCTTTCATTTTTTATCCTATTTCGCCTATTTTTATTCCAAATATTCTAATATCTTTCTTTTCATTTAATTTGATTTTTGACTCAAGAATTTGTTCTGCCTGATTGAATTGATTGACACCTTCCTGAGAATCCATCCAAGATGGGCGAATATCTCCTACCTTCCAAACTTTTCTTCCATAAACGGGATTATTCTCAACCACATCTCCGCTTGGCAATCGCATTGCACTATTCATTTTTTTTACCCCCCAAGATATATTTTTGCATATACAAACTGAAATTAGAACCCTCTTTTGAATATCTACCTTCTGTTCTTGATTCATAATGATAAACAAGAGCAGCAGGTTCGTAATAGATTCGGTATCCTTTTTTTCTTATCTCTTGACAGTAACTCATATCTTCCCAACCACACCAAAATCGTTCATCAAAGCCACCTAATTCTTCAAAAAGTGCTTTGGGTGTCAAAAGACATGCCCCAGTAGCCGCAAAGTATTGTTTTCTAATCATTGCTGAGGGATAATCCATCGGCTTTTTGAAGTAAATATGGTCAGGCACTCCTGAGTTATGCTCAATTATACCAGCATGTTGAATTGTTCCTGATCCTGGATGAATAAGACGAGCCCCAACTATTCCTACTGCCTTTTCTTCACTAAATACATTCATCATTGCTGTTAACCAACCCTTCGTTACTATTGTATCATTATTAAGAAAACAAAGGAAATTACCCTTAGATGTTTCTGCTCCCTGATTATTTGGAATAGCAAAACCTTTGTTTTCTTCATTTCTAAGATATTGCCCTTTCATTTTAAATCCAGCATTAAGCACATACTCTTGAGTGCCATCATTAGAGGCATTATCAATAATAATAAGCTCAAACGGCCATTGAGTATTCTTTTCAACAGATTCCATCATCTGTTTTAGAAACTCAACCTTGTTCCAGCTAGGGCAAATTATACTAACCAAATCTTTCATGTTTCCCTAATAGTTATGGAATTAATTTCCATATCTCAGCCCTTATAAAAGAGCTGAGTATAGAAGTTACTCCCTGGTTACTTCAAAAGTAACTGTTGGATCATACATAGAGTCTTGGCTTGATGGAATTTTGACTTTAGCCACAATATCTTTAGTTGTGCCTTTTGCCATTGTAAATTTAATTACATTGTCAAATTTATAGCCCCAATCATAACCTTGAATCCAGATATCTAATTTTTCCAAGTTGGTAGTTGTAACTTTAACGCCAACATTTTGATTACCATTACCCACTGCATCTGTATTCGTGATTCGTAACCGTACTTCATGTATTTGATTAGAATAAACCGTAGCAGGAAGCATATTTACCCATTCAGTACTAATTGCTTCGTCTAAATTAGAATGAGTTGTTCTAACTTTAACTACACAGGCATAAACTACGCCAACAGTTAAAAGCGTTACGAAAAGACCTGTTAAAATACCTTTTATTAATTTCTTCATTTTTTATTCACCTCCTTTCAAACTATCAGATTCTGATAGTTTACTATTCCTATCTTTTAATAATTTTATAATTCCAATAATAAGTAGTAGAATCAACAATAAATTTCTTACAACTAATATCCCTGTTACCATAGGCCAAAGCTGGATTAAATCATTCCAATATCGAAAGTAAACCCAAGTCAAAAATGAAGCAGAGATAAACAAACCAGCCTCTAAACTAGATAGAAAAGCTACAAATGGAGCAACCCAAATTAAATATTGAGGCGAAAAGGTATTACTAAACAGGATTGCTCCTAATAGAGTTAAAAATATTAGTCTCATTTTATTTCAAAGGAATTATGTTTATACTCTGTGATAGAGTTTTTATTAAATAATTTTGGTATTGCTCTAATACTCTCAATTTGTATCCCTCTATGACCATGAAATTCCCAAAGATTATTGAGAGATAATAATTGAAAAGTAGAAACAGCAAAAATTACCAAACCAATCAAGAGTTCTCGATGTTTTCCTCTTTTAATAAACATTCCAATCAAAATAGGCAATAAGAGAATAGGATAAATTTTCAACATTACTCCTGCGGCTAAGGCGAAAAAGCTCCATAAATTCCCTCTCATAGCCAAATAGACAGCCAACAAACTCATAAGAGCAGGAAAAATATCAAATCTATCCCAAAACAACCCCCCTAAGGGTAGAATTACCGCTAAGAAAATGTAAGGATTGCCTTTTAGCTTCTTAATCATACAGATGGTTGCTAAGATGGCTAGAGCCACCATTCCATACCACATTAATGTAAACCATTGCTGACCGAAAATATTAGCTGTTTTAAACAGCCATAAAGCCAATGGTGGATACTCAGGAAAAAAATCTGCATAAGGAACCAATCCTTCTTTTATTTTAGAAGCATAGTCATAATACAAAGCTAATTCTCCCCAAGGTTTTGCTAATTGCTCAATCATTATATTATTTAGTTGGTCTAGTCATTTTAGACCCGCACTTAGGGCATAAAACTTGATAACAAGGTACGCCTGTTTGGTGTGAAACTTTTGTGCCACATTTAGGGCAAACACATTGCCCTCCTGGCCCTTGACTTGTACCTCCTGGTTGTCTCCCTCTAGGTTCTGCCATATTTCCTCCTTTTATAACAAACTACATATTGACTATATATTAAATCTTTTCTTCTTATTACTTTTCCTTTACGACTTTTCCCTTTATCTGCTTTAAAAGAAATTTCTTTTTTATCTTGGATCAGATATTTTAAGGCTTCTGTTGGAATCCAGACAATTAATTCATTGTCAACCCAAACCCAAAAAGTAGATTCTGTTGTTTCAATCCCTGATGGTTTATCATCATACATTGTTTCAACAAAGTAATTGCCTGTTTCAACGGCACGAGTATCCCTTTTAACTTCAATTTTATCATCAGTTTCTGGTACATAAATATCATATCCTTTGAAATATCCTTCTATTCTATGAGCACGAGGGTATTTCTTTTTAATAATCTCTAAAACCTCATCTTCCGCACTACTGCCTGTTTTATAGGCTTCGTCAAAACTCGGATAGCTCATTCTTTCTTCTTCTTTGGTTTCTTCTTTTCTCGCTTAGGTTTATCCCTTCGACCATATTTTCTAGCCATTTTTACCTCCTTGCTGCTGGCTGAGCATCTTCTTTAATTAATTTTTTGAACCTATTTAACATTAATTTGGCACGACTTGCTGGTGTTAGTCTTTTAGCAAATACCTCTGCCGCTTTGCCATATTTCTTTTTTAGTTTCTCATCTTTAAGTAATTTTATAATAGCATCTTTTAAGTCGTCTGGATGACAAATCTGATATTTAGAGCCATCTAAATTATAGGCATAGGCTCTGGGTTTGACCAATATGCCTCTATCTCTAACAATCTCCCGAACTGCTGAACAATCAACACCGATTGAGGGAACACCAGAAATTCCTGCCTCAATAAATGGTAAACCAAAGCCCTCGCCCCAAGAAGGCAGAATGTTTATATCGGCAAGGTTGTATTGGATATTAAGAGTTTTATCGTCTATTGGCCCCTTATTTCTATCTCGTGGTAATAAAACATAATCGGTTAAACCTAATTCAGTAACAAATCTTTCTAAATCATAACCATCAAATTCACCTGAATCTGTTTTGGTTCTTTTTATTCCTGAAGAAAGAATTAAAACAGTATTAGGAAGCTCTTTTAAAACCTCTTTAAACGCATCTAGTAAGACGGGAACATTCTTTCTTTGCTGCCCTCTAGCATTACATATCAAAATATTAAATTCACTTAATTTAAACTGTTCTTTTAGTTTCTTTTTATCAAGTTTGTGAAATATTTTAGGGTCAACTGAGGGATAAATAACTTCTCCCATTAATCCTGGTACAACATTTTTACATTCAATTGCTCCAAAATGGGATTGCCAAAAACAGTAATGCATCCATTTCAAAGACTCTCTTGAATAAAAATCTAATGGTTCACTATCAAGAGTGCCCCAATGAACCCATTTCAGTTTGGCAGGGTGAGCTAAAGTAAAAGATATTTTAGGAAGTATCCAAAAATCCTGAACAGTTAAAACAATGTCAGGCTGAAAATCGTCTATGGCATAATGTAAAACCTCTTGAGCATAATAGTTTTTAACTTCAGGAGTTTTAGTGTGATAAACAACCATATCTTTATCTATTGGATAGCCATTATATCCAAGAGCTACTTGCCTAATATCATTGCCTTTTTTTAAGTAAGGCAAGACATCTCTAATCTCTCGAGCGTAGCCACTCTTCCAACGAAAATAGTCACCGTAAATTAATATTTTCATTTTTTCTCTTTCTTTTTGTATTTTTTAAGAAGTTTTTTGATAATTTTAGTAGCATTATCTGTTGTCTTAACAGATACTTCCCCTGCAAAATCAAGTTGCCCTACTGGTGTTTCTATATTTATTGTTGATATCCTATCTACTCCCATATTAAGTGTCAAACTCATTATCGGTATCTCTTCACCATTTATAAAAACATGGCTATCTTTAAGAGTCACACCAATTGTAACGGCTATCTTTACTTTTTTCATTTTATTCCTGCAATTTCCTTAATTTTTTTTATCGCTTTTTTATAAATTGACCCCTGGCAAAACCCATCAATATCATTGCCATCTTTGATATAGCCCTCTAAATCTCTACAATCTAATTCATAAGACTCAATAATCTCGATTGCGTATTCTAGTGCTTTTAACAACTTTTCATTATCTGTGTGTAGTAGAAAACCATCTTTATTTTCTTTTAATACCTTTAATGCTTCTTTTGGTGTAATATTGGCCAGATTAAAGAATTTTTTATTTTTCATTTTTAAGGCCGACTTTTCTTTGTGACATCTCGCACAAACCAAAACAAAGCTATTAACAAATTTCATCCACAGATGTTGGCATTTTTTCTTCATGTTATTTTTTTAACTCTCTCTTTAATACCTTATTAAATACCTTTAATTTTGAAATCACATCAGCAATATTGCCTTTATAGCCTCCTGCGTGGGCTGCCCGACCTTGTTTGTCGGCTTTAGCCTTAGCTCTTGCCCTTGCCGCTTTATCTTCACATTTATAATAATACTTTTTTTGACTTCCCCATTGACAGTAACAACCCTTGGTATCTTTTTTACAACTAGTTGGCATTTAGTTCACCTCCTATTTATTCCATTTCAACCTATTTTAATAATTTCCCCTTTTTAATATCCTAATGTTTTTAATATTGACTGCCTTCTGTTTGCCACATTTTGTATCTTAGGGGTTAGGGTTTCCATTTCAGCACTAATCTTTGTTAGTTTGTCTACATCTAATTCAGAAACAGCATAAAAACCTCTACTGCATAAATCAAGCCCTTCTGCTGATAAAGTAAAACCTATGTCGTCAATTTCTTTCAAAGTTCTCCAATTAGAATAATCACATTGAGTTGGAACTTCTTTAACAACTTCTCTGACAGAACCCTTAGGGGCAATTATCATTCCTAAAAAAAAGATTCCAACAATAACTATCCAAAATTTCTTTTTACTCCAATTTTGATAATTCATTAAATTTTCACCTCCTGTTTATCCCATTCAATAATTGTAACATCTTGTTCTCCTGATGGTGCTTTATTTGAGCTGATTGTATAACAAGGTTTATCATTTTCTTTCCAATCATTTATAATATCACCCGCATAAATTCTCCTACTTCCTTTGATTCTAAACTTGACCTTATCTCCCTTTTTAGGAATATTTTCAGGAATATATGTTTCTTTAAGATTATTTAATTCGAACCATAATTTATTTAGTTCTTTTAGTCTATTAATAGCCATTTTATCCTATTGATATAATTAAACCAGGCATACATTTACATCTCCAAAGATAACCTGTATATTTCTTTGCTTTTGGATCTTTGACGGGTATCATTTTTCTTCCGCACTTTTTGCACTTTGGTGCTTTTTTTCTTAATTTCTTTCTTGATAATTTTTCAGCTTTAATACAAATACCTTCTTTTAATCCTTTTTCGTAGCATTCTTGACACCACTTATCATGACCTTCTGCTGTTATTATCTTTACTTGTGCAGCCCTCCTGCCTATTTCTCCAAACTTTCTTAGGCAATGAGGGCATTGCCAGGGTTGGATTGGTATTATGTTTTGACCTGCCCTCTCAAATCCTAATGTGGCAGTATGGTCTGTGTGTTTGACTTTTCCAGGCATACTAAACACCACTCCTTTTAGATTTTGATGAATTTAATTTACTCATTTTTTGATACATCTTTTCTCGATATGCCTGAATTTTATCGGTTAACTTCCTTTTATCACCTGTTCTCCTAACCGTTTTTCTGAAACTCAATACTATTTCGGCTTGTTTTCTTTTCAAAACTAAGTAAGGCAGAATTCCTTTGAGAAACCATTCACATCTTTGTGGTACCATTATCCAGATATGGTCCTCTCCTATTCTAGAAAATTGTTTATCCTCTCTCTGACGTATGTAATAACTTCCTCCAAATTTATTTGTTAACCATTCAATAACTTCTTTTGTGTATTGGCTCACTTTTACTCCCGTTCCATAGTGAACTCCATCTTTATATCTTTTTATATATCTTTTATAAAGTGTAATACAGCCGTCACTATCCATCACGCCTGCAGCATAGGCCCAATCTTCATTTGTAGGCATATTATTTCGTCTCTTTTTTCCATTCGGCATTATTGTTGGCTTCTAGCTATATCTTTTATATCCCAAGTCATTTAATTTCTTTCTTTAAATCTTTTAATTTTTGGTAATATTTTTCTCTTTTTTGTATGACTTCTTTACTTAAACTACCTTTCAAAAAATATTTTTTCCCGCTACTGCATCGTGCTCTATCAGTTAACCATTTTTTAGTTTGTCGTTGTCTCATTTTGTCAAATTCTATAGCAGCCTTAGCTTGTTTCTTTTTATAAATTAGGAAAGGCAAAATCATTTCAAGAAGATTTCTTGCATATGAACCTAGAATATGCCATTCCCAAAAAATCTGGTTATGTCTATACAGATGCCCACCAAAAGTTTTATAACAAAATCGAAGTATCCTTTTATCTTTTTGCACTATTCGAACATATAAATTATAAATAGGATTTTTCTTATTAATTTTTGTGCTTCTTCTTGTAGTTTTATTGATTCCGATACACCCATCACAATCTATTGCTCCTGCCAAATATGCGTATTTTTCTTTTTTTATTTTCATTGGTTTGCTCTCATTATATCTTGTAAATCCCATGTATAACTCGGTCTGGTTTGAAAATTTGGGTCAATCATTTCTTTGCGTTTAATGATTTTATGAACGATTCCTAGCCTTACTGCTTCTTCTACTGGAAACCATTTGTCTTTCCCGCTTTCAAACAACTCCATCCAGTATCCTGGGGTAGTTTTCCCACCAGTTTGATATGAGAAAAATCTCGCCATTTTCTCTTGAACACTCTTGATATATTTGACCCTAGCTTCAATATCAGGAACTTTGTCTGCCATACCGAAACCTACTGAATGCATCATTAAATTAGTATAATCATAGCAAATTCTTTCCTTGCCTCCCATGAAGAGAATAAAACCTCCCGAAACAGCATTAGCCATAGCGACCGTTCTAACGTGAGGGGTAATCGTTCCCATAACGTCAGTGCCTACAATCGCTTCATAAAAATTACCACCAAGAGAATTAATAACAACTGCGACATCAAGCTGTTGAGATTCTTCTTGAAGTTTGATTAGATGAACATAGAGCTTTTCGACTAGAAACTCATCAATAGGGCCATTAATCCAAATTTCCCTTTTCTTTAATCGCTCTTTAAAAATATCAAGCCCAAAGGCTTCTTTAAGTTTGATATTAGGTGGTGGCTTATTCATTTTTTTATAAATTTTCTTATACTCACACTTATTTTCTTATTATTCTTTTGTAATCCTTTTATTTTTTTATCTAAATCAGTAATAGCTAAGCTTATTAATTTTTGGTTATTAATAATTGCCAATATCAAATCAGCTACTTGCTTAAAATTCTTTTGAGCACAAGCATTATGTTGCCCAACCGATAATGGCGACTTCGGGTTCATATTATCAGGGATTGGCAAAGTAATTTGCAATAAAGGCTTTTGCTGTTTTCCCTTAGACTGAACTTTAGGTGCTTGAACTTGTTTTATCACCATAATTAGGCTCAAATTTTAATAATTTGTCTTTTAATGAACTTACTGAACAACAAATATTTTCTCCAAGTTCCCATGTTATTCTGTCAGACCGCCAGTCTGGTCCAGTTTCCCATGGTATTGGTTCGGGTCTATATGGTGTTGGTTGAACCTTCGGCATTTCTCTAATCTTGTCGATTTCTTTTAAAATGTCGTCTGCTTCTATTTGCTTTTTATCCAATTCGCCCTTTTCTAATTTCTTATAACAATCCTTACAAAGATAGGTGACTTTTTTCTTATCGGTTAAGATAACAGCATCTTTAAATTCAATTATTTTCCTACAACCAACACATTTGACCTCTCGGTTTTGACCGATGCCAAGCTTTTCTGCTATTTTTTCTAGCTCTTTTAGCCTGTCTATTTTTTCCATAGCTCTCTATATTTTTTCCAAGTAATATTAAAGATTTGAGAATTTGTTTGTGTGTCGTGTCTTACTTCGAATTCCATAAGCTTCTCAGACCCGCCACCCTTTCTTGGCTCAAGTAAAAATTCTTCTAAACATTTCAATACTAAATCCATGTCGGAATTATTATCATCATCTTCTTTTCTTAATTTTTCCAACAATCTCTCTAATTCTTTTAATCTGTTGACTTTCTCCATTTTCATGGTTTTTTCCCTGGCCATTTCTTACTTTGTGTTACGCAATCGGTACACATATAAACATCTTCTCTCTTCATTACTGGCGGCACTCTAACCCATTTGCCAAATCTATTCTTTTTTAGAAACCCTTTTCTTACCAGCTTTAACCTTATTTGATGTAATCCTTGTGCTGTTAAATTCCCACAAACACTACATCTAACAAGAGGCATTGCTATTTCTTCTGTTTCATTTATTTTCCTTTCCTTTGGCCTTAATATCTTTGTCATTTTTTATCTACTATTGGTTTTGCTGGTTTTACTTTATTGCCGAAAGGCTGAGTAACTGGCTGATCTGGAATCTTATCAAGGTACCAAATTAAGGCATAGGTCTTATTACCTACAGAATAGGCATTGCGGCCATTTAAAAATCTCTTTTGGTTATCAATAGTTTGAAGAAAAGCGTTAACTTCTTTATCAAATGCTTTTAATTGTTTAACATTGGGATTTTCAGGTGAAACGAAGGATTTCACTCTCATAAAAGCACGAACATTTCTTTGCCCTGTATTTGGAATATTTGGTTGCCCGTTGGGCATTACTGCTTCACACTCCTTTGTACCTTTAATTTAAGTAATGAATATTATTATTTATAATATTATCACTTATAGGTAAATAATTGATAATTGTTGTGAATTTTCTTGAATTACAACTTCTACATAGAGGTTGGATATTTTCTATATAATCAGAACCACCCTTATCTAAGGAAATTATATGGTCTTCGGTTAGTGTAATTTCAGGTTCATATCTTTTACAACATAAACACATATAGTTATATTTCTTTTTTAGAGCTTCCCATTCCTCAAGGGTATGACTTCCTAAGGCTCCTTTCTTTTTTGCTTTATATCTCTGATTAGTAAATCGCTTTTTTTCGGTAGGCCCATCAGGGTATCTTTCTTCATAAGATTGATATTTATATTGTCTTTCGTATTCCCCTTTACTTCTATATCGTTTGTTTCGTTTCTCAGTCTTAATAATGTGCCCTTCCCATCTTTTTTTAGCCCCTAATTTAGCTGCTTTTTTTGTTGCCTCTTTTCCTTCAGGGGTAGCTCTCCATTCTTTTATTTTCTCTTTGGTTTCTTTTGAAAGTTTATGACCTTTTTTAAATTCAGTTTTTGAAGAGTAATGTTTACCCTTTCGGGTTTCACTCATCTTTTCTTTGGATTTTTTAGAGTGGTGTTTCCCTAACCAATGAAGTGGTTTTTTATTGATTATCTTTTTTTGATTTTCATTCATTTTCTAACTCCTTACTAAAACTACACATAATTATAACATAAAATTGTTTAAAAATCAATTATCAATCCTCATCGTGAGATGATTCATCTTCTTCTGGGTTTTGATCTCCTGGCTTCCGTTCAGGTTTCCCTCGTGGTGCGTCAGGCGAAGAAGTTTCTGTTTCTCTTCCAATAGCCTTTTCAACTTCAATTAATGAATCATTCTTTGTGCTAACTAAGTAATATTTATTAGCCCATTCTTCATCAATTGGTAGCAATCCCATAGATACTCTTGCTTCATTAAATGAATATAACCCTTTATCTCGTGCTGCCATAAAGTCTCGGCGTGAGGCTTCTGATTCTTCTAAACCAGCAGTCTTAAAATCTAATCGCCAACCTTCAATTTTCATACTGTCTTGAACAATATCTTTAGTTATTTTCTGAGAGATTAATTTTCTTAGAGGAAAAGCATTAACAAGGTAAAAAGAACGCCTCATTTCACTCATAGTAGCTCTATTTGTTCCTTCAGGAAATCCAATCATAGGTAAGGGAACACCATATTGACCCGCAACAAGCCTTAAACCATATCTAAGGAGCTCTAAATAAGACATATCTTGTAGTGTCAAACCTAATGCTTCTGCTTTTGCACCCTTGAATGAAATTAGTGTTTTTCCAGCATTATGAGGCCCCATGTAGTTCTTTTCGAACCAAGCGGATACTGCGTCTGCGTCAGCTTCAGTAGAATCTTCAGGAAGAATTAATTGGATTGGAGGGCGACCACCATTTCTTAAAATATTAATATTATAAGTGATTGCTCTCATGAGCAATTGAAGTGTTGCTGTGTTATCTTCTAGAACAGCCCTACCATACAAATCAGCTTTTCTATGGGGTCGCTTACAATGGAGAATTTCATCTAAACTGTAAATAACTGCCTTGTTTTGTTCTGTTTTTCTTTTAAATCCTGTTTTTACCAAAACACCTTTCTTTTTTTGTTCTGCATCAACTAAGATTGTTATTTGGGTTGGGTCAAGATTATAAAGCTCGGCTACTTCCATCTGTTTCTTTTTCCAGTTTGCACTTCTCTTTGTTGGAACTTTCTCAAGATAGAAGTTTCCATAAGCTAAGTAATTCTCAACACAAACACCAAGAAGTGTTTCGATAGTATCATCAGGGTTAGGTCTATCAAAAAAATCAATCAATCGTTTTAAGTCTTTTTTAGTGCCTTTTTTACCTTCAACTGAGGATTTAATCACATATCCACCACCTAGAACAGCATCTCTGATCCTTGAGGCACATTGGATTGAACCAGGAGAATCGCTAAATAGGGTGCTTAATGTATTATAATTTTTGCCTGATTGATAAACATTAGCAAGAAATGTCTCCCCAAACCCCGCAGTAGAAATATATTTTCTTGATTTGGTAAATTTTCTATCTAAAGCCTTAGCAGTATCTAATGCCCATTCTTTTTTAGCTACTTTTAAGGCTTTCTTAACTGTTTGAGACACCTCTTTATTGTATTGTGTCTTTAGTTCTTGCTGTAGTTCTTTTTTGGCTTCAGTCTTAACTTTAGCAAGCTCTTTTTTAACATTCTCACTATTTAAAATGGGTTTTTCTAAGATTTTAGGGAGTTTCATAGCTTTCTAAGAAAATAATACACTTTTTGTTAGAAAAATGCAAATCTTAACCAACAATCTTGAATCCACGCCCTGGCACTCCTTGCCCACAATGGTAACATACCCCAGCGACTGCATCAGCGACATCTTTGCTTCCGCTTCTTGGATGGTCAATTTTTGTTGCCTTAACTTCTTCTAATTGTTGTAATTCTTCAACTAAAGGGCGATAGTAATAATAATCTAGTCTTTTATCTAAAAGGGCAGATTTAAGAGTATAATAAGCTTCTGATTTTCTATCTACAGAGAAAAAATCAGCATTAAATCCTGCTGATTTTAAAGTTTGAACACTATCAACCGACTGCCAACCATCAAAAGTTACTTTGCTAATATTATAACCAATATCCCTTAACTTATAAACCAACTTTCTAACATCTTCAAATTGTATTTCGTCTTTTGGTTTTGCCCTTATTTTTAACATAAAGTCAATAAAAATTCTAGGTCGTTTCTCAATCTTGCCTTGAGAACTCTTTGCCTCTATCCAACCATTGAATTTACCCATAGCAAAACCAGCACAATCACCTTTTCCTTCTTTGTTTAATCCTAAATCAATATGGATAAATCGCTTATCAGAGTCGAAATTTTCACTGCTTTTTAGGTTATAAAACCATTCAGAAAAATCACCAGTTTTAGGGCTGATAGGATGTTTTCTATTAGAGTTGGCGTTAGCAACGATAACATCGGGGTCATTGAAAAAGCCTTGAATTGCCATTGAAGGTTCTGCCCCATAATCTCGCATTGCTCTTTCAGGGTTCTGTTGAAATTCATTTTCATATTCAACAGGTATCATTAATTTTTTACCTTTATATTTAGGAATATAATTGCCTAAATCAAACTTCTTCCCACTAAACATATCTGCAGGCATTGCTTCCCAAAGAGGCGTTCTCCGTCTAAGCACATTAGGATTACTCTCTTCTTCTTTCCATTTCTTTTCAGCGAAATCATAAATATATCTAGGAGAAGTAATGATAAACATTTTACCCCTACTAAAAAATCGAGAACGAATACGCTTTTTAATCTGATTATAAGATTCTTCGGCATAGTCTTTATCTTTGGTTAAAGTATGAAATGAGGCTTCGTCAATAACTGCCCCAAAAATGTTATAACCGAGAGGAGCTTCTTCGTTTGAACCTATAGGGAGAATAAAGATATTCTTAGGCAATCTAATTTTTGATTTAATTCGAGGGTCAGGAGGATAAAAGTTTTGAAACCATTGGTTATTATCAATTCTGTTTTTAATTTCACCAAAAACAATGTCTTTGGCTTGGCTAAATGACTTGGAAACATTAACAAAAGCAATCCTAGTGCCCTTGGCAAATCTAAAGTATGATTGTGGGTTCTTTAGGCAAAGGAGGCGATAAATGATATAGGTTATTGCCATCGAGGAGACATAGGATTTCCCAGAACCAATGCCAGCAATATAAAGAACTTCTTCATACTTTCCAAGGTTCTCAAAATCCTTAAAGCCTCCACCAGTATCAAAGATTTTAATTAAGAGTTTTTTGTTGTAAGGTCTAGCTGCATCCTGTTTAGTAACAAAATTAGGATTTTCTAGAAACTCCTTCATTGTTACTGGCTTGTGCTGGTATTCTGGATGGCTGGCTAGAAACTCCAGTGTCGCTAATTCCTTCAGGTTGGCGTTGCTTAAGAACTTTTCGAATGGCGCTGATAATAATAGTTTTGTCATCTTTATTTAGTTTATAAATTTCGGCAGCAAATTTACTTATTCTTGCTTCTACTCCTAGATTAACATTTAATCCTTCAGGTGATTTTATACCTTCTATTTCTACTATTTTACCTAAAATTGTCAATGCTGTATTCATAAAACTGTTTCTAGTCGCCCCTGTTGCACTTAAATATTCACTAATTGCCCGATTATATAAAAATTGAAGCTTGTCTAATATTTCTGCTCTTTTTTCGTCAAAATCAACATCTTGTGAAAGGTCTTCTTGTCTAAGATAACTTATATCATTCTTAATGACTTCTTTACTAACAGAGATAGTAATTTTTCTTTGGCTTTTACCAGCTTTAATACCCTTTTTAAGAATCTCAACAATTTGTTGGGGTTCATATCCCATTCTCACTAATTCTCTCACTTTGCCTCTACGAAAAGCTATCATATGTATCTTATCAGGATCAGCATTTTGAGCCTGTAAGTCTAATTCTTGAACTGTTGGTAATGTGTTATCAAGATTTTTTCCTGTCATGTTTCGCTAGATATTCTAAACAGATAATTACTAAAGCATCAGCAATATTTTCTTTCTTTGTTACCTCAATGGCTTTTTCAATAATTCTATTTTGCTTGGTATTTAACATAATTTTAAATTCATGTTCTTCGGGTAAGCCTTTTTCAAGTTCGACACCCTCATCATCAAACGAATCAAAGTCATATTGAAGTAGGTTTTCTAATCCCTTAAATTGTTCAGATGTATAACCAAGTTTCTCTTCTAATTCTTCAATTGAGTAGGTTTTGTGAAGTATATGAATCACTTCAGCTAATCTCAGAGTATCAAACTCACCTCTTAATTTATTCATATTGATAGAAGAAATCATTGCTTCAGGAAGTTTTTTATCAAGCACTATAGCAGGAATCTCTTCATAACCAATATTTTTAGCGGCAAGATAACGATGTTCGCCATCAATAACTTCATATTTTATTTTCCCTTTTGGTTCAATATGACGAAGTAGAATAGGTTGAAGTATCCCTTCTTCTTTTATTTTCTCATTTAACTGTGCCATTAATTCGGGTTCCATGACATTAGGATTAAAAGAATTTTTTCTGATTTCATTAATAGGAACTGATTTAATTTCGTGTTTAAATTTTAATTTTACCATTTGACACCTCTTTTTTCCCAGACATGGGTTACAAAAGTTTCCATTTCTTTGAATACAAAAGCATTTTCTAAAGTGCGGTTTTTATGTGCCCTGCTTTTTATATCAAAAAATTTATAAACATCTATTTTCTTTATTCTATCAAAAATTCGCTTATCTTTATACCATGTGCTTTGTAGTTTAAATGTTTCTTTATCAAAACTATAAACTGCTCCTACTCGCCCTCCAAGTATCCAATTAGTATTGTCAACTGAATAAAAAGGGTAACGTAACATTAGTTCTAAGTCGCCGACTCCAAACCCATGAATTTTAGACTTTAATCTAATAATGCGAAAACATTTATCGAGATGCTTAATTCTACGAAGCTTAGGAACTCCTACAAGCCCTCCTAAGGCAATGTAATCGTATTCCTTGGTCATTCGCTCTAATTCTTTATAAGAAGAACCTATATGAAAGGTTGCTAAGGGATGTAAACCCTTGCTTTCCAAATATCGTTGATTCTTTTTTGTTCCTTTCTCATCGCCAATGACATCTAAATTAGCATAAACTGCCAAATAAGGGCGATACTTCTTTACAAAAGTAGCATAATCATCAATATTAATTGGAATCTTTCTCGTCCAAGCAGAAAAAGCACCTGAATCTAGAAAAATACTTTTGCCCAATAAACCTCTTTTTTTATGCCATTGAATAAACTCACTCTTACCTGATTTGTCTCTAAAAGTTAAATAAGATTCAAGTAGGTTTTGTAAACCTGCTTTTTTGGCTTCATCTGAATAAGCACTATATCCAGCAAAATATAATTTCATTTTTCAATAAGACTCAGAAATTCTTCTCTTGCTTCAGCTTTTTTTCTAAATACACCAAAACAAGCAGAGGTTGTAGTAATACTATTAATTGATTTCGTTCCCCTTAATGAAACACAATCATGACTAGCT
>Ga0207997_1000793_pt1 | contig 16087 bp, 33 predicted proteins | sample AntAceMetag02UKN_FD_184777 | JGI IMG/M metagenome (GOLD analysis project Ga0207997, IMG submission 184777) | Saline lake microbial communities from Ace Lake, Antarctica - Antarctic Ace Lake Metagenome 02UKN (SPAdes) (version 2) | ecosystem: Environmental > Aquatic > Non-marine Saline and...
GATAATCTAATCCTTTGTTCATATTCATCCATTTCATTATATGCTTCTGAGTGATATTCTGCTTCCATCTTCATTTTCTCACTTGATTTGATTCCTGTATCATTGTCGTTTATTATCTCTTTTCATTTTTTTTCTCCAAAAACTCAAAACTATCTGCTATTAAATCATCTCGTTCTTCCATGTAACTGTTTGTATTAATACCCATTCTTGCAGAAAGAAAATCTATTAGATTAATTACATCTCTAAACTCTATTTCCATTTTCATTTACTCCTTTGGATTCATTTGTGATAATGTTCTTTCTGTTGTTCAATACGAACTAATCTAGACCAGTAATTAAATAAATTACTATCATATTGTTGTAATCCATAATGAGGAATAAACCAATTAAAATAATAATCTTCTGCTATGTCTAATTCTGATTCTCGCATTTTCAAATTATGATAATCCATGAAAATACTCTCAACATTTTCCTTAGCAATATCCCTTAATGATAATAAAGTTATTGCCATGATTTTTCTGTCTAAAGATTGTTCCATATTATTCATCACCTTTTATCTTTTGTATCTCCACTAACCAATCATTCTCATCAAAAGCGTAAATTGATTCAATCCTTATACATTCAGCATTAAGTATCCCTTGTTTTGTTCCAATCATTTTAAATGCTCCTTACAATATAATTCATTATCACTACCACGATTACAAGGACTAGCACCACACACAGAACATAACAGCCAAACTTGACATTTATCATCCCATTTGAAATCTGACTTAACTCGTTCTTCCGCAACAAACACTTCACCAGATAATACAACACTACCATTTGATTTTATCTCTTTGCCAACCATCTCTTGATAATCTTTGATACTTTGTTCAAATAAACTAATAAACTTATTATATTCTTGCTGTGAAGCACTATAAAAGTCAATCAACCATGAAATCTCATCAAAGATAATCTTTTTCCTACCTTTCAATTGAATACTCTGCATTGTCTTGTATCGTCTGGTATACGAATTTGATTGTTTATATTGTTTTAACCATAATAAATGTTTTGCAATATTAACATACAACTGCGTGTTTTCTTCAACACAACCAAACATGTCAAAATTCCTGTCAAACTGTTCAGTCAAGATACCTTTAAATCGTAACTTTAATAACCTAGAATCTATGGCATCATTATTATCAAAAATATAATCAAAGAAATTCTCTTTTGGATTACTATAATTTTGGTAAGTATTATATAAATACGTAATAGATTGCCCAGAAACATCATATCTAGATTTAGTATTCTTTGCTTGTAACGCACCATTAATATAATTAGGTTTTCCAGCTGCAACTTGTAATGTGAAATTCTCCATACATTGCTTGACTTCTTTATTAGATTTATGAACCTCATCAAACACCATATTACCATCTTGTGTTATCTGTGCCATAATACCTGGAATACTTCTAGGTTGAAACACAGGACATTTCTTGGTAATACCATTCAATAATTCATAAATACTAGATTTCCCAAACTCAGGTTCAGAACTAACACCAGTGAACGTCTTACCAATCAATGCACTGACAGCCACAAATTTATTCAATGTCCAATAATCTGGCATTGAATGTTTAAAAGGAGCAAGATCATCAATGAAAACATGTTGGTCTATGAACATCTGCTTTGGTTCAATCTTGAAAGGTGTTGGTTCTTGAATAACTTCAATAACAGATTTAGTCTTTTTACCTTCTATTAAATAAAATTCTTCCGTTTCATTTATACGTATTGGTAAATACTTCATAAATTGCTCTTGAACTAAATATTTAACACGATTATGTCCATTAGACTTCACTGCAAGATACCCTTTAGCTATCCATTCTGCACCGCCTTCATCAACCAACGTGAATTCTTTAATAGTATCAGTTATCAAATGATGGGGGTATAATAAAGTCTCATACATCTTACTTTGAAATAATGCTACTGTATCTAAATGGTATTTTTGAGTTTCTTTATTCATTTTTCACCATTATAATATTCATCTACCGCATTTCTTTCTATTATACAATCAACTAATTCCTGTTTTGAACCATAATTATCCCAATTCTCATAAGCACATGCTTGATAGGCACATGTTTCTTTAGATAAACCGAAACAAGGTACTTCAACCAATCTACTATACTTTAAACTCTCATGAATACCACCTATCACTAAAAATAATATTAAAGCATACAGAAAAATCATCACAATAGTATCGCCCTTCATTTCCGTAACTCCAAATTACCACGTTCATTAAAACTAAAAGTCAAAACATCGCCTTTCTGAAACTTACCTTGTTCAATATATTCAGTTGGAATAGTTATCGTATATTGGTTCTTATTATATTGTATTTTTGGCACTTTTTATCACCTTATTTATTTAATATGATTATAATAGTGTATTAGTATTTAAACATTATGTTTTTAGATAGTCGGTTAGACCTCGCCCATATTAAATATCCCAATTATCTATAAACTCCTTATATTTTTCACCATCTTGTAAAATATTAATACATTTAGCTTTCCTATTTCTTAAAAACTTAGTTAAGTCTGCATTACTCATTTCCTTACCCTCTTAAATACTTTTGAATTCTTAGTACCAACTAATCTCCCTTTATACTTTCCTTCTTTCTTTGCCCTATCAATCCCGATACGTTGCTTCTCACGCATATCTTCGGGCATGTAACAGCTTACCGCCATCTTGATACGAAACATCATACGCCCACTAGCATTACTCAGGTCAATACTATCAGATGTACTAATTAATCTACACTTGGACCAATTATCCCTGAAGTATCGTTCAATGTATGTTACATCATCCCAGTTCCTTGTAAGTCTATCCAGGTTGTAAACAATGATAATGTCATAATCAGATTCAATGGCAGTGTTTAATAACCGCATGAACTTCTTACGTTCAATCAACGGCTTCCTGCCAGACTCAGCATCCATGACTTTCTTCAAGACTGCGTAACCATTACGATTACACCATTCAACCAGATACTTTGCTTGTTGCAATACATTCTGGTCTTCTGTGGATACTCTACAATAAATTGCTGCTTTCTTCCCACCTTCTTGATTCTGGTTCATTTAATCAACTCAAACAATTCTTTATTCTTATCACCAATGTCTTGACCACGTGACCGAACACTTTCACCCAGTTTACGCCATTCAGCTTTCTCTTTAGTCTGAACACTTTCTAATCTCTGAATACTTTGCTTGAATGTTAATAACTCACTCCACCTAGCCTCATAATCTTCTCTATCCGGATCACATTTTAAACAGTACGATTTATTCTTTCTTTGATGACGTTTCCCACAAGCTTCACATAAAGCCAATCATAACACCTCAGCTGTCTTTATCTTAGACTGTGTAATAGTCTTAGCCTTCTTTTTCTTCTTCGGCTTATGTATTGACTGGTCTTTATCCAGCCAACTATGACTTTCATTCACATAGATTTGTCCATCAGGATAAACTTTCATTGTGGTTATAGTGAATAACTTTCTCAAGATTATACACTTATTACCGAACTGTTTTGGTTTATTAGGTTGTTCAGGGCGGACTGGAGGAGAAGAAGAGGCAACCAAAACTCCCCCATTCCCTGAACTCCCTTTCAGGAGCTTACATAATTCATCATCATTCATTTTCTTTTAATCCCCTCTGTTGGACTTTCTTTCAATAATCGTGCAGCCCATTTATCAATATAATCATCAAAATCCATACCCCTATGCTCACATAACGATTTGAAGAACTTCACGATTCGTCGGGACTGAATACTATCAAATTTCTGTTCAATTAAACTTATAATAGATTCATTAAATGTAATCTTGTAATATATTAAAGGTAATAATTCTTCATCAGATAATTTATTACTTGTTCCTAAGATAATATTATACACCGCATCCAATTCCAGATACTTAGCAGGTAAACAATAATCACGTAATCGTGCCTTATTCCAAATACCAGACATTACTTTCACTTCACAAACAAAACGTGACGGAATATTACCAATCTTAACTTCTTGATTAATTAACTGGATTACATCAACTATATCTTTAATCCCAGAATCAATTAATTTTTGTTGTTGTTGATCTAATATATATAAAAACCTAGAATTTAATACTGAATAATATGAAAAAGCATCATGCACCACATATCTCTTCTTCACACAACGAATAATCATAGGTCTATTATATAATCTAATATTTCCAGCTGCATCTAATTGATAATATAAATGAAAATAATCTTTAATAGTATCAGTTACCACCATGTCAGTTGTTGTTAAGTCTTTCATTTTTTCTTTACCTCTTTATGAATCATTATTGTGCCGAAGCACACCTTGCCTTGCCTATAATTCCTTTAATTTAATTTCCATCAATCTATATTTATTATCATTAAAATATAATACTGCACACCGAAAACCCTCAACAGACTGTAATCCTTTCTTTACCACGTTCTGTCTAGCTTCTGCAACCTTATCTAAAAAAAGTAATTGTGCAGTACGTAACTCAACTTGTTTATTAATTACCATCTTTTTTATTATTTACCATGCCTTGCCGCGTGTGAATGTGAAATAAATAATCAGCAAGGACACAATTAAGCATCCTCACAAATTACCATCAAAGAAGTCTACAGCTTGGAAGGTGTAAACCCCAGTGAACATGAAAATGACAGTTTTTAAAGGATATACTGCCAAACCATTACGCCAAATCAACACCCCAATGTTTTACTTTGGAGAAATATTATCTGTAATCACTGCCTGACATTTCTTAATGACTTCCTCAAAAAACTCAGGATAATAAGTCTTTATATATGTCCCAAATATATGATTAACACTCTGTTGAACAGGATTAACCAAATCAAAATAATTCTTCTCGAAAACATCCCAATCTTCTAAAGATGCAATCTTACTGATAACATCTTGTGCAATAACAGCAACACCAGCATCATTATGTGATATGACCGCAGGAGCATCAACAACAGATTCTTCTTTAACCACTTGCACAGAAACAACAGTATCTTTCAGATCATCACCAGAATCTTTAATAATAACAATGGTCTTATCAACCCATTCTTTATCTTCATACTTCTTTTCTTCTTCTTTCCAAACAATTCTGTACAATTTGAATTGTTCAAGTTCTGATTCAGTAGTATATTTGGTCTTGGTGGATTTAAGCGGTGTCCAGATAGTGAATTTGTTTACTTTCTCCTTACCTTCAATCAACCAATTAGTTTTAACCTTTCTATACGGCTTCTGATTTTTACCCATTCCTTCTGATGGTTCATCAGCTAACCCCATATATTTAGCATCAGCAGATTGAAACCCTTTCTTTGCAACTTGTTTTGCGAATTCTTGTTCATTCATTTTCTATATATCCTCCATTAATAATATTTGAAAAAAGAAAAAAGGGGATTAACATCCCCCACGCCCACCACCAGTTCTTGGTCCTTGACCATTTGGTCCTGTTCCATCACGATTTCTATTTGTTTTCATTGTCTATTACCTCCTTATTCCAAACTTAACACTTGAACTGGTTTTGATTCTATAATTTCACCAGATTCTTGTATTATAGTTTTATTAATATTATCTTGTTTAGGGTTACGCTTATAAAAAATTATCCATTCATAAATGCCTAACTTATGAATACCCCTTACATCCTCTACAGGTACATTCCCTGTTAAAGTAGTTGTACTAGCATTAATAAACTGACCAGGTAAAGAACTAACAAGGTCATATTCTTTAACAAAATCAATCAAAGTACCAATACCCCGAATAACTTTACTCTTCCAGAACTTATTTTCTTCTGACATTTTTTAATCCCCCATATATTGAACATGAACATTTTCATCATCAATAATACAATAACAAATCTTTTCATATACTTCATCAATATAATAAACTGCACCTTTATCAGCACAAATCGCACTACATTCTGTTTCTATTTGTATTTGATTACTACCCTCAATCATAGCCCAACCTAAGAATAAAGATTCCAATATAAATAATGACATAAATACTATTGCCAATACCTTCCAAGTCTTATCATTCATTCTTCTTCATCCCCCTGTGTATCATCATCATCATTCATCCATTGTTTTAATTTCATTTTTTATCACCTTTCTTTAATAATAATTGAAGTATAAAAACTCGCCAACTATAATTATCCTTCACTTTAACTAATTCTTTATATTCACTGTCCTCGAATGTTACGTTTATTGTTTTCATTTTAATTAGTAAATAACTAACTTATATTTAAACCTTTCGATTTGCTACCCGCACTATTGCGGTTTTCCCTATAATCTGCCATGAAATAATTAATATTGCTCCAATATTTACCGCAATCAAAACACTTCATTGCACCATCAGGGAACACAGCCAAATTTCCCTTCCCTGCCATTTTATGGAACGGACATTCAAATTTATATCCATTGATCTGCTTCACACCTAATGCCTTTAATGATTCTACTGCAATAATAAAATCTTCTTTGTTACCTATATGATTATTATTAGAAGTCCATTCTCGCTTCTTAGTTGGTTCAAAATCGAAATGTATCTGTAATTGTATTATGCTGATAGTATTAACAGGCACATCAGAAACAACTTTATACCCTTTACCATTAATCTTACTAGACGGACATATTATCCCGCCACCTGCAGCCTGAATATCACATAACGTCTTATTATCTTTATCTTTAATAGCAGTCTTAGCAAACATTGCATCTTCAAGGTAATAATATAAATGATATAATTGTTTACCAGGAGTCTTAACACAAAACGTCCAAGGCAAATGTCTATCAGGAGCAATCTCTTTATAATATTCTTTATCATCAAAATCAATAACTATAAGTCGACCATACCCAGTCACAATTCCAACATTACCTTTCCAGGCATTAAGTTTTGGGTCATCATATCTATAACTATTCTTGGTAGACCATTTCTTCTCTCTCGGAATTTTGGAATTACAGCCAACTAAATAAAACCTAAATTCTGGGTTTCGTAAGGCGTAAGGTATTTTCATTATTCTTTTAATATTTTTAATTCTTTAATTCTATAAGATTTTATATTTTCTTTAATAAATATGACTTTACATCTACAATTATTTTTTTCCAACTCCCTGACATCTAAATTATAATTTTTAATCATTTTGCAGAAAGTTATTATAGGAAATATAATCCAGGCATTACCTGTTGTATAAATATCCATCCCCTTCTTTATATTAATAAGCTGTACCATAATCTTAATATTATCATTTTTCCTACCATTGTTTAAATTATCTATTAAGTCAATATTACCAAAATTAAAAATACATTCTTGTTGCTTCTTGTCTGTAAGATGGGAAGAAAATATCTGATCAACATCAAAACCACCATATATACGATTAACTATTTTATTGGATTCTAACATGATATTATCATCTCCTCATTTTTTCAAAGGTATTAAACCCTTAACTGCTTGTCTTGCTGCCTCATTACATTTATCCTTATTTTTAATATATTCTACATATTGCAGCTCACTTAAATAAACTGTTATTACAACTCCTGGCATATTTTTCACCTCATTTAATGCACTATATAATTAACTACTATACAACTTATATTTAAATGTTTCTATAAGGCATCTGTTTCAATCTTTGTGTCTTACTTTGTGTCTGACTTTGTGTCTGACTTTGTGTCTTACTTTGTGTCACCCTTTTGTTTTGGTTTGTGTTGAATATCTGTTGCTTTTCTGTTGGGTTTGTGTCTGACTTTGTGTCTTGTTTGTGTCGCACTTTCGTTTTAGTTTCGATTATTTTTCCGCTTAGACTAAGACTATTACTAAGACTATTACTATAACTATTACTAAGACTATTACTATCACTAAGACTAGTACTAAGACAAAGACTATACCAATCACTACTTCACTAACTAAGACTATCACTATTACTATATCTATTACTACTACACTAACTAAGACTATTACTATCACTAAGACTACTACTAAGACTAAAACTAATACTAAAGTAAAATATTATAAGGCATTTGATTTAATGAAAAGAAAAAAAAAAGAATTAATCATTATTAATTCTTGGTACAACAATTATTTTAAAATGTTTATTTTCTAATGTTGCAGGATAATCTTTTTTTAAACTTATTTCTACTGCTTCCTCTTTTGTACTTTCAAATATTTTTAAGAATGGCAATAAATACTTTATTAAATATTTACTCGTTTGTTGTTCGCCTTCTTCTGCTGGTGCATCTGCATCGTTTGGTTTTTCTGTTTTAAAGATTATGTTGCTATAGTCCAGGCTTAGATTTTTGACCGGTGGATGATCATTTTCAATAAACCGGCTTAAAACCCTTTTGGCTTCTTCTGTCTTTGCATTAATTAAGCAGTTATTAAAAGAGTCCCTAATGCTTAAATCTTCCTTTTGTATTGCTTCTTCTTCGGTGTATGTATATTTTGCCGGTTTAATAATCTTACTTACTGCTTTTAATACTGCTGCTTCTGTCTTTATATCAAATCTTTTTATCTCTTTCCTGGTCTGCTCTGCTGCTGCTGCTTCTGTTGTTGCATGTTCTGGTTGCGTGGTGTCTTGTGTTTGTGTTGTTATGTCCTGGTTTTGTGTTGTTGTTTCCATTTTCGTTTATTTCCCTCTGGTTATTTTATTTTATGTTTTGGTTTTATATTACCATTCGTTTAAATTGTTTAATTTTCTCTAAGGTTATTTGATTCATTTTAGATATTACCTCCATGATAAGCTCTGATAAATGTTTTTTGATCTTTTGGTGTTGCGATGTCTTTAACGATAGCAATAAAATTAAAGATGTTTAATATTTCTCTATCGCTCATTTTTCAATCTCTTGTTTAACTGTCTGCTTTGTTATTTTGATTATATTTTCTAATGCTTGGGCGTGTTCTTGATTTATTTTTTCTTGGTTTGTCATTTTGTCCTCGGTAATTTTTTTATTTCGGTTCTTTGGTTTAACCTATTATATAAGATAGTAGAGCAACTATATAAATGTTGTGTTACAAAATGTTTCGTATTATAACAGAATGGGGAATATTTGCTTATTTGTTGTAATGATAACATAATGTTATTATGATAACATCTGGAATGGACTTCCCTTGCTTGGGTTCTTGATTAGCTGAAGAGGTTTAATTTATAGGTTTTGGTTTATGGTTCTTAATTCTGGTTTCGTTGCTCTGGTTGTCTATGTGTTGCTCTCTGATCCTGGTGTACAGCGGTGAAGTTTAGCTATTGCTTTATAGATAGCCCAAAAATATTAAAAAAATAATCTTAAAATGATGTCAAAATTCTGTCATATTTCGACGGTAAAACGCAATAGAAAAGAACACTTTTTGATATATTTAAAGGGGTCTCTTTCCCCTGAGCTAAAAACCACCATAATATTATTATTATGTAATACATTTAATATTAATGCTTCATAAATCATAACATTTACGGACACTGTCCAATAAAATGCCTTAAAAACTGCAATTTGTCCAATAAATCGGCTTTTTCTTGGACAAATGACTTTTTTTTAGAAATATTCTGCCTGTATGTGCCTTATAAGGCATCTAAGGCACTTATTTGGGAGAAATATCGTTATTTTCGGAGCTTTCTGAGTCTAAATGTGGCACATCTCCTAAATTTTTGACCATTTTCAGCAGATTTGGGTCTGTGATTGCCTTAATCTTCTTCATTTGCCTTCTAAGTGCCGATTCTGCTTGTTTTTTAAGTTTTTCTTTATGTTTTAAGTCAGTTTGTATCCTATTTCTGGTGTTTACAGTTTGGATTAGGGATAATAACAGTTCATCATCTGGAAAATCTTGGATTTCATCTTTAACTTTTTCTCTAATTGCTTTGATTGCCTTTGAAATTAATGCTTGGTCAATAGAACCCCCAAATGTTTCAAGTATCCGTTCAATTGCATGATGTTCAATGCCTAATTCTTCTACTAGCAACCAAAATAGTACATCACGTTGATATTTGAACTTCTGTTTGCCTGAATTGTGTCCTTTCCCATGAAATGATTTACTTTTCTTATCTCTGTATGTTGCTTCATCAACAGGATAGAAGTTTGGGAATCGACCACGCCGTTTAGATCTTGGTTCTTTGTATGATAATAACTTTTTTCCTGTGAGGAATAGTGACTTTTTCCTTTTTGGTCCGAAGTATATCCAGAATCCTCTTTTTTTTCGTTTCTTGTAAATATGAAATAGACATTCAGCCCTGAACAACGCAACATATTTTTCTAAATAAAAAAATGTTGGCATTACGATTATAACTTTCAAACATTTTTGTCCCATTTCCATCATTTGTTCTACTACAATTTTATTTATTGAAGATAGTGTGCCTTTAGAACTTAATCCTGTAAATGCTTCATCATAAATGATTGCTGTACCTTTTTTAGCTTCATCAATTGCTTTCTTGAAGGCATCTGCTGTCATGCAAATATTTTCATGTGTAAAATTTGGGTCTAATGAGATTGCCAACTGTTGTGCGAAAACTGATTTTCCAGATCGTTCAGCACCATCAACGACACAAACAAAATCATCATCTTTTTGTATAGAAGGCATCCATGTTTTAGTGATTTTTGTATATAACCAATTATCCATGAAGAAATCTTTTTTTTGTCCATTGACTACGATATTTACTCTTGACATTTAGAATTTCCTCTTAATCATCATCATCATCATCGAATACTCTCTTAGTGCCTTTACCAGATTCTTCTTGTATGGTCCGTAAGATTTTTTCTTTATGTTGAAGTAATTTGTATAATGCGAATTTATTTTTCAGGTTCTTAGAAATTTCATTATCACTTTCTTCTAATTGTGTTTCATAAGATTTTTTATCTTTTAGTGTATTGTCATCAAGTTTAACGGTATCAAAGTTAAGTTCTCTTTCTATGGCATCAAGTTTCCACCTCCATGCTAAAAGATTACCTGCACATGCTAATCTGTTGCAATCATTAAGAAGTGTTCGTAGTTCAATGTTTTGCGAAACTGTTAAATCATTCCTAGAAGTTAATTTTTGTGCATCCCAATCATTATAATCCATTCTTGCCCACATCACACTCCAATATCACATTCTGTGGATGGTTGTATTTAAAACTATCGAAAAAACCACATGTAATAAAACCATACCTTTAAATAAAACCTATACCATAAGTAGTTTTGGAAGGTGTAAACAAAAAATGTTAGCAAATCTTTTAGGTGGATTCATTGTCATTTTAGTAGGAGTAAATCTATTACCAACAGTTGCAAACCAAGTAGCAGTTGCAAAGGGCGGAAATGTTACTGGTGCTTCGGCAGCTATCCTTGATTTGGTTACTGTGTTTTACACACTAGGAATCATGTCAGCAGGAGTTTCTCTTGCAGTAGGAGGTCTTAGACAAGCTGGTCTTGTTTAAAATCGGACAAATGAAAATAGATAACTTTAATGCCATCATCGACCCGGTTGAGGTAACTACTCAATCAATGGTAACTTTTTTTTCTATATCTCGTGGTGAGAATTAAATGAGTTTTATGTTTGAGTTACGAATGAATTTACGCAGACTTAATAATCCGCAATTTGAAAGATGCAAAGAATTCTTATTTGATGAAATTGCTAGAAGGGAAACAAATTATAAGAATACAAAGGTGATGAAATAATGGTAGAAGAAAAGAAAGGTTCAACTGTTTATTTTTTAGGTGAAGTTGCACAAGACACCGCACAAGGCAGGTTACTTGTTGATGTTGTAGCGAAACCAGATGGTACTGCTTTGACTCAGAATCAAGCAGTTATTGAACTCTTAAATAATCAATTAAAGATTCTCAAGTTTTTGAAGAATCGGTTATGAGTGTATTGTCAAATGTCCGAAGCATATTATTTTAGTGGAATTACTCAATCAGAATCTTTAAAAGTTATATTTAATTCCAGAGAAGAAGTTTATCTTGCCTCTTCAAAAACGAATTATAAGTTGAAAGATGTAAGTAATAAATTTTATGATTCTATTGAAGAAAAAGAAAGATGTTTAAAATTATCTGATAAAGAATTTGTGATGTATGTAATTATCCAGTTTGGGCAGAAGGGATATAAATTTATTAAGCGAGAAAATGAATGATTTACAAACTATTATTGGTCGGGCTGTAGCATTGTTTATTGTTGTTGGTTTTTTATATGCGGTTTATTCAAAAATCAGGCATGAAACAATGAAACAGACTTGGGACACAATAACTGATTGGATTGGTAATGGTAAAAAATAAAATGGAAGATACAGACGAGATACCAGAAAGTGAAGATATGGATATTATTGATGAATTTGATAATACTCCTGAGGGTGATTTAAGACAATCTACTCAAGAAGAAAACTTGAATAATAATGATTTTGATTATCAACAAGGTTTTGATAATAATAATAATAATTATCCATTATCTCCTGTGAAAGATTCCATTACTAAATTTTATCGTGACATTATTTCAAAGATGATTCCTAAGGAGATTGTTCGTGTAGCTAACTTTAAACCAAAGGAATTAAAGAATTCTAGGATGTTTTTAAACATGGCTGATTATAATCGTATGGAGGGTTGTGATTTGATTGCTAATTATTTTGATAATATGGCTGTTGTTGAGTCTGCAACTTCTATGGGTCGTCAAGGATTCGTTGTTACAAGTATTATGACACAAAGAAGGATAGTTCAACGTCAAAGTGATAAAGGAAAGAATAGTAAAGATTATATGCGACCTGATAAAGGGGGAGATAAACATTGAATAAAAAAACAATAAGGGAACAAGTTCTTGAAGTTTTAAATCCAGATTATACTTGGACATATCTCGATACAATTATCACTTCAACAGGATTAAGTAAAAAGAAAGTTATTAATGGTCTTGGTGGATTGAAGTATACTGGCGTGATTGAACGTGACCCTGATGATTTTGATAAATGGAGATTACTTAGAAAAGATATTGAGGAAGTAGATGCTGGTGACGAAGATGTATCTCAGTCTGATGATAATATTGATGATGAAATAGATAATGAAGATAATGTTCCTCCATTAAAAATTGTAGATAATGATGTTCGTGTTGATGAGAAATTAATTAATAATTCTATTACTCAACCTATTGATTTTTCATCAACCGATTCTTTATCTTCAGAAGAACCAGAAGAAGAAGAATCTTTAGAATTGGTTGGGGATTCTACTTTAAAACATAAAGGTCTTTCTGCAAAGATTGGAGATATTGAACAAAAGTTAGATTTAGCATTAGGTGCAAAACAGAAGAAAGAAAAGAAAGCTAAATTGAAGAAATTTAATCTTCGTAAGATCAAACAATATAATCGTAAAAGGCAGAGAGCTGTCATTATTCTTGGAAGTGATCAAAGTATGCGGCTTATCAAGGGTGAGTATCTTAGTGGCATGATTCGTATTGGGCAAAATTATTATGATGGTTCTGCTATGTTTGTTTGGCTTTGGTTAGGTAAACAACCAGTTTATGTTATTCCAGAATGGAGTATTCGACCATTATCTAGTAAAGAAATTTATGATAAGGCTGTTAAGAATAAGACTTTAATTGATAGTCAGATAATAACTATACGTGCTGCTAAGATGGTTGAGCAAGATATTGGTGATGGTAAAATAAAGAAACCATTGAAACCTATTACTTGGATTTTATTAATGGTTGTTATTGGTGTTGTTGGATATTTATTATTTGGTGGGGGTACTTAAAGAATGGGGGCTTCTAAGAATCGAAAGAAACGACCATCTTCTGAATATTTTTGTGAGGCAGAGATTATTGAGATTAAACATATTTGTCGTGGCAGTGTTCAAGACACTAGGGGTTTTCGTGTTAATAATCCTACTGATAATATTAAAATGTTTGAATTTTTATGCGATAAATTGGGATTTAGTTATAAGGATTATAAAAAGTTTAAAAATATTGAATGGCAATAAAAACAATACTTTTAAATATACCATACCTTCTTAACTTATATTAATATATATATATCCCAATTAAAAAATGAAAAAAAGATTAATTTTTGGAATGGTTTTTATTATTTTATTATTTTTTATTTCTTTTGTTTCTGCTGCGTGGTATTCACCAATATTATCACTGTTTTTTTTTAGTGAAGAAATCATACAACCTCAACAATTATTATCGATTCATAATTCTAGTGAACAATGGCGAGTAACAAAACAAATAGGGAATGAAGCCAATTTTAAAGTTATCTTTACAGATTTGAAAGATAAAAAAACCGATATTTGTTTTGTATTGAAAGATGGTGTTAATCCTGTTGATGTTGATTTAACTAATAAGATGTTATATTCCTCAACAGGAGAACCAATATTTGACAATAAAGATAAAACTATTACATTGAAATATGAGAGTTCTAAATGTTTAGATGATGGTATACTGAAAGATGGGTATCATATAAGTTTAACAGAAGCACAATCAATTAATATTGATGATTATATTAAGCTAGGAGAGAATTCTTTAGTTATGGAATATTTTAGTATTGAATTAGTTATCTATGAAGGCGTTGGATTTAATATTACTGCCAGTTTAAATCAAAGTGGAATCGCATGGGTTAAAGATGGAACTACTAAGTTTGGATATAATCTTACAGAAGTTGGATGGCAAAACATGACATATAGAATTTATTCAATTTTACCAATAACTAAATATCGAACACATTGGGGATTCCAGAATGAAAATCAATTTATTGAGATTAACACTGATGACATTTGTAATCAATATAATCCTGAGAATAAAGAAAATTCTAATTGTCAATTTAAAACATATAGAGAAAATGATTTGAATTATTTATCCATTGATTTCTATGGTAATGATACCGACCCAACATATAACTTTAATAATTTGGATGATGGTGTTACTGACGGAACAACAACTGCGTATAATGTTACATGGATTAACATTAGTGAAACTGCACCATATGATAATTTAGTATTGTATTATTCATTTGATTCTAATACAACAAAAGCATTAGATTATTCAAAAGAAGGAAATGATGGTACTTTCCATAATCAATTTTCATATTCTAAAAATAGTTATATTGGACAGGGTTTAATTGGTGATGGGACATCTGATTATATTGATACCGATTATAAAGGTTTTAATCATGTGACTTATTTAGTTTGGACTAATATAACCTATGATAATGCTTACAGATTTTGTGACCAAGTACTAGGTTTTGAATTTGCAGCACTTTCATCAAACCGATTATTAGGTAGGTTGCAAGGATTAAGTGATGCAACAATGATTTCGCCTGTTGGTTTAACAACTGGATTGACTGGGTGGAATCAATTAGGTATGAGATACAACGGAACTCATGGTTCTTTTATTATTAATGGTGTTGTTGTTTATTCAGAACCATCAACAGGAACTATGACACAAGGAAATGATTTTCTGATTGGTTCAATCGATCAGATAACAGCAAAATATATGGATGAAATCATGCTATTTGATAAGGGTTTAACAACCGAAGAATTATTAGATGTTTATGATGAAACTTCTGCGAGGTTTTTAAGTCAGGGGAATTATACCATTACTCAGGATATTGATTCTGGGTATAATCGTGTTAATGTCACAACCAACATTCAAACTTTGAAAGGTTCAGTAATGAGCTTGAAAATATATGATGGTTGGTTTTGGTCAGCCGAACAAGCAATTACTAATGATGATATTTATACTTTTAACATTTCAAGAAAAGCATCGCAATTAAATCTAAGATATGCTTTAAACGCAAGTGATTCTGATTTTTATTCACCGATATTTTATGATAATGTTAGTATCGAAACTTGGAACGGAGACATCCCTTATTTATCAGTAGAACAAAAATATCCCGATGAAAATTTAGAATTGGATAAAATTCAAAATAAGTTTTTTAATGTTACGACTGAGGTGTGTTGTTTGAATACATATTGTGGTGAAGTTAACGCAACTTTAAGTATTTTAAAAACAGTAGCTTTAAGACCAGATGGAGATTTAGAGAATCCTTTTTCCAATATGTATAATGAAAATAGCGGAACTACAAATCTTTATAATTCAATCAATGGTGATGTTAGATGGTTTGATGAACCCGATACGGATACATATA
>Ga0207997_1000794_pt1 | contig 16023 bp, 30 predicted proteins | sample AntAceMetag02UKN_FD_184777 | JGI IMG/M metagenome (GOLD analysis project Ga0207997, IMG submission 184777) | Saline lake microbial communities from Ace Lake, Antarctica - Antarctic Ace Lake Metagenome 02UKN (SPAdes) (version 2) | ecosystem: Environmental > Aquatic > Non-marine Saline and...
TTATGCATTAATTGACCACACAAATACATGGAATGTTTGTAAGAATGATAGTTCAACATTTGTTCAAGAAGGAACAAATATTAATTGGACTGCTGGTGTATTGTATCCAGAAAGCATCGAATCAACAAGGTCATTCGGAATAAAAAGCTTAACAATGGTTTCTACAAGTTCTACAGTTACATTAAATAGTCCGGTTGATGATCATACCTCAGCAACAAATGAGGTAACATTTAATTGTTCAGCAATAGTTGTTGGGGGATCTACATTAGTTAATAGGACTGGTTTTGTTTGGAATATAGGAGGATCGGTTAACCAAACAAATACAACTACTGGATTAAGCGGAACATCCCATAGTGGAAACTGGTCCTTAACGCTTTTAAGTGGGACTTATAATTGGTCTTGTAGATATTATGATAGCGATGGAGATTTTGGGTTTGCCTCATCAAATAATACTATAACAGTAGATACATTACCACCAGAGATTCTTGTTGAATCTCCGTCTGGAACTCTAAACTATAATTCAATCGGTGGGAATGAAATATTAAACATAACATTTACAGATGATAACCTGGCATTCTGTTGGTATAATTATAATGGAACCAATATAACAATAGATGGATGTTTAACTGGAGTTAAAAATTCAACAACATTTACATTAGAAGATAATAATCTGAATATGACAATTTATGCTAATGATAGTGCCGGGAATTTAAATACAACTAATATTAATTGGAGTTATAAACTACTACAAACAGCAGAATACTTTGTAACATCAACAACTTCAGGAGCAACCAACCCATTTAACATAACTCTTGATTCTAACTCTCAGATTACTATTGCTTATTTAAACTATAATAACACAGCTACGTTAGGATCTATTGCTTCAAGTGGAGATACTTATGTTTTAAGTAGAGACCAACTAGCCACAGGAGTTTCTACAGATACAAATATATCATTCTTCTGGAACTTAACAAGGGCTGATGGATTCAATTATATAACTACAGCACAAAACCAAACGGTTAGTCCAATAGTGATAAATGAAACTTGTACTGGGATGTATACTATATTTAATTTTACTTTAGTTGATGAACTTACTCAAGTGAAAATAAATGCAACATCACTTAACTCATCTATAAAAACAGACCTAACTTTATATACCTCAAATGGAGCTACTAGCTTAAGTAGTTTCTCACATAAATATACAGCAACTAATCCGGCAGCTATATGCCTTGACAATAATCTTTCGAATGGGGAATCTTATTTATTAGATTTACAAGTACAATATAGCACAGACAATCATTCTGAAGAGTTATATCACATTGAAGATTATGCTCTAAATTTAAGCTCACTATATCAAAACATAACTCTCTATGACTTACCCACAACAAGTGCACAAAAATTTGAGTTACTAGTAAGAGACACTTCTTACATTCCAATAGATGGAGCTTTAATTAAAATAGATAGAAAATACATTGAGAATGGTAGCTTTTATACAACAGAAATACCCAAAACAGATGCCAAGGGAATTACATCAGCATCTCTTGAAACAGATGATGTAATATATAACTTTTATATTTATGAGAATGGAGATCTAATATCAACATTTGAGGATGTTTTAGCTATATGCCAAACACCATTAGTAAGTACTTGTTCGATAGATTTTAATGCATTCCAAACAGGGATTTCTATTCCCAACTTTGAAGATGGTGATGATTTTAATTTTACTCTTGGTTATAATTCTACATCAAAAATAGTTTCAAGTACTTTTCTTATTCCCTCTGGAGAACCATCAACCATTAAATTAGAAGTTATAAGTGAAGATACTTTAGGGACTTCTATTTGTGAAGATACTTTAACTTCTGCTAGTGGAACATTAACTTGTATAGTACCAAATAGTTTTGGAAATTCTACGGTGTTGGCTAAAATTTATAAAACTGGAGTTGAACAAGGTAGAGGTAATATTAAATTAGACCAGAGTTCTAGCGATATATTTGGGCCTATTTTAATAATGTTATCAGTTCTTGTAATGCTTACGCTTATAGGAATTGGTATATCTGACAATCCTATTGTATCTGCGGTATTCTTATTTGTTGGGGTGCTATTATTATTAGCTATGAACTTGGTACAAAGCACTGGATTTTATGGAGCTGGTGCTACAATATTATTTTTAGGTGTAGCTATTATATTAGTAATAGTTAAAGCTGGGAGGAGAACATAATGTCAAGTCAAATAACATTTACAACTTCTCTGATATTTATAGTGTTGTTTGTAGTAGCAATAATTGGGTTCTCAATAGGGTTCGCTACTGATAATGATGCTGTTATGAGTATTGCTGACGATCCAGAACTATCTTCTCTATCTACAAATACTAATGCTAATCTTTCTACTTTTAAGGATGACTCAGAAGGAACTTATGAATCTATATTATCTTCCACTATTGAACCTGGAAGTGGTGCTGCTCAATCTACTGCTCCGTTTGCAGTAACCCCATTGAATGTGATAGGTGTTGTAAAGAACATTATATTCTTACCTTACTATGCAATATTTGGAAGTGGTGCTGGATTTGGAATATTCTTTACAGTATTCGGAGCAATGTTGGTTTTTATATTCGGATTACTATTATATAAAACACTAAGAGGTAATCCATAATCGCATACCTATATGAACTTCCGAACTCAACCGCAGGTATAGATGCAATAGCAATCCAAACATTTAGTAGTTTTCCTTGGATGACTCCGTTGATACTTATGTTTGTTTTCTTTACTGTATTCCTTGGAGGAATAACAAGACAAAAAGCAAGAACTGGAACAGCAGATTATCCTACATGGTCAATCATTGCATCACTTTCAATATTAATTGTAGCATTATTATTTTCAGTTACTGCCGGATTTATAAGATTAGATTGGTTAATAATAGTTGTATCTTTGAATATTTTATCAGCTGTGTGGCTGTTCTTAGATAAGAGATCTAGCGAAATTTAAGTGTTACATTGTTACACTTACTTAATAAAGCAATTATTCATCTATTAAGTATGTCAAAACGACAATTAATATTATTGAAAGGGGGTTTTAAATGATGAAAGATAAGAAAGGACAAATGGGTGGAGGTCTAATTACTGGATTGGTATTCGGTGTAGCTTCTTTAGTTATTGGTGTTATAATTGCTTTTGTAATTGTATCTACTTTGACTGGAGCAAACTTACTAACTGCTGACTCTGCTGAAGATAATGCTACAGATAGATTAGCTGGTAACTTCACTGAAGGGATAGATAATGTTTCTGGTAAGATTCCAACCGTTCTGCTTGTTGCTGCTATTGTTTTAATACTTGGAGTATTAGCTCTATTGGTTGCTACTTGGCAAAGAATGAAAATCGGAGGAGGTTCAATTTAAATAAGAATAATTTATTTTTTTTATTTTTTTAGAAAAGTGGGGGGGAAACCACACTGGCATCCCCACTATAATCCGTTTAAGGATTAATTATTAGATATGGAAATGTATTATTGCAAGTACATAAGTCGCAAACAAAGTTAGGATTATTATTATATATATAAAATAAAGTAAGACTAATTGAAATTACCATTACTATTATTGTAAAGATTATTCCGTAAAATATTCCTAAGGTTTGTTCATTCACTTTTTGTTTCTTCCGAGGAGTTTTCTAACACTGCTGCTGTTTTTTCTTGCGACATTGCTATTCTTTCCAACATCATCAACAACTGTCTCCTGTAATATCCGTTCTCCTTTAGGTTGTTCATGTCCGACAAGATTGATAAGTTCTGGATCAATTCCTTGTTTTGTTGTTGCAATTTCTCTTTCGTTATAGACTCCTCCTTTTCTACTTTTGTCATTATCAGGTGTATATTTTTTTAATAAACGCTTTTTACTAAACCATTCCCATATTTTATAAAAGAAATAAAAAATAATCGGAATTAATATAATAATAAATTCAATATAAATTTTCATATTTTAAGTGGCTGGTATTAATCCAGAACCTCCACCTCTTCCTAAATTATTAACAACACTCTCTAGTTTAGAAATTAATATTGAATTACTCTCTTGTATTTTTAATGAAAGTTCCGCAGATTGTGAAAGAGGTGCAACTGCTTCTCCAATTTTACCGACGATAAACCACATACCTAAGACTAATGTTATTAAGAAAATAAAAAGCATTATGTGTATTCCATATTTTTCCAAAAAGTTTTGTTTACCATAAGTTTGATGACTTAACCTATCTAAAGCAACATGAAACATTCTAACATCTCTATCTATTGGTTCAATGTCTAGTAATGCCTGTTTAGCATCTAAGTCTCCAAGGACAATATTATATAAATAACCATCTTGTCCTTTAGCATACCAATAAGTATTTTTACCCATCTTACGACCATACGCAGATATAAAAATACCTCCAATTAATGTTTTAAGTATTTCCTCACCACCAACTCCAAGCTTTAAAACTCTTGCTCTTGTTTTAAGTACAGGTTGATAACCTTGTCCAGAAATATTTTCAAATATTATAATCTTCTTTTTATAGGTTAGAAAAAATAGTAAAGAAAAAACAGCAGCAATAAGAATAATACCAACAAAAATAATAATAGCAATATATATCCAAGTAGAAGAAAAGAAACCAGTAATATTTATCGCTGGAATATTAACACCTAGTTCATCTACAATTCCCATTAATCATTCTCCATATCACGAATAATTTTTTTTATAGTTTCTTGTTTACTTAATTTATATTCCTTAGAAAACTTTATAATTATTCTATCCTCTTCTTCATCAAGATATATATTTGTTTGTGGCATCTTATTATTATAATAATAATAACTATATAAACATTTCTATTTTAGAAAATTATATAAATGGTTAAATATTTAAATGGTGTTATATTAATATAATGAATGAAAAGAGTGAATTTTTTTTTGATATTTCTAGTAGTAACAATGTTTGGCTCAATTATTTCAGCAGAGACTTTTGGTTATGGCCGAACAGAAGACGTTCCAATAAACTATTCCCTTATACCAACAGTAAATTCTTCAGATTGGTGGGATAATTTAGATACTCCATCAGATATTACTTACGACGAAATAAGCGGAGGAGATGTAAACGCTTTAGGATATACTGGTTACTTTAATTTTTTAGCAGGTGTTGTCGGTATTCTTTCTATGGTCGGTGATCCTTGGTATTTGGGCGGAACGAGTTTAGAGATTGCAGAGAACTTAACAGTAGATGGAAACTCTTATTTATCAGATACATATCCTAGAACTTCTTTGACATATTCATTAGGAAGCGGTGCTTTAAGATGGCTTAATCTTTATGTTCAGAATATTAATGCTGAGGAGATTGATGTTTCAGGAAATGCAAACATCTCTGGAAATGTAACCAACGTAAATGAATACCAATGTGAAGGGAATTGTACATTAGGTTTATCAGACGGAACTAAATTCCACATAGACAGTAACGGAACGGTGGTTACTTTATGGGCAGAATGAAATGGAAATTAGTATTATGTATAATCATGATAGGAATTATTCCACTTGCTAGTGCAGGAATAATTGGAGATAGTTGGAATTTTGTTTTAGGTATTTTTGGTATTGAAGATATAAATGAAATGCCAAGTCGGATACAAATAATTAATCAAGGAGAATCATGGACAATAGTTTATTCAACCGATAGTGATTACATAATAAACGTAGAAGATAAAAACATTCAAAGAACAAAGATATGTATGTGGCATAAAACAGCAACAAAACCAAATGATATTCCATCCCAGAAAAATATTTATTCAGAGAGTGGAAAATTAATAACAACACTCAATAGGTTAAAAGTTGGAAAAGATATTGGATATTGTAGAGTAATAGATACTGAAAAGTATGTAAGATTTGGAGAACATTCAACGGTTCTAATATATCAAAACCAGAGCTTCGTTCAGTTTGAAGATATGAACGCTACACTTTACAAAAAGGTTGGAGATAATTGGGAGATAACTCCAGATTCAATTTGGGTTAGAGCAGACGCTGATACATATAAATTTGGTGGAGATGATTCTTATGGAGACAATGAAGTATGGCAGAAATACAAATATGTCGTTGAAACAAATGAACCAATAGAGAAACATGGTTTTAGATATAGATTTGAAAATCATTTCATAAACTTTATAGGAGATTGTTTCAAAGTAGAATATGGGGAATGGAAGGATACAAACGGCTTTGAAATATTAAACGAAGCTGATTGCAAATACAACCTTAGTGGAAATAGATTAGAAGTGGAATTTTATAGCAACGGAACGATTGACCCTTTAATCTCTTCAGCAGGAGGTTATCCTTACAACACAACAATAAATGTTACGGAAGAGCCAGACGCAAATCCTTTTGTTCATTTGAATATTACAAATGATTTGCCTTACAACGAAACTAGATTATATTACACTTATGATTATGGAGATATGACTGTTTATGATTACTCAGGTAATGATAACGATGGTTCTTGGCCCTATAGTTATTCGAATTATACTTCGGGTGTGTTCAACCGTTCAGTATATTTTGCGTCTGGTGCTGGTAATCCTGGCAATGTAATATTTGCAGATGATGATAATAGCTTAGATTTTGGAACTTCTGAGAATTTTAGTATTACTACATGGTTAAATGAAGATTCTCTTATTACTTCTCATTTCTTAGATGGGATTGTAGATAAATGTAGTAGGGGGCTTGGTGGAAGTTTCTCATGGCCTTATGGGCAGGGATATAGTTTAGCTTTAGACTCGGCTACTGGAAAGGTGATGATGACTATTGTGAGTAATACCCCAGCAAATAAATATTGTCAGGTTAGTACGGACTTAGTATTACCTCTTGATAAATGGCATCATGTTGTTGCAACAGTTGAGAGAGGAGTTCCTTGTAGCACAAACGCAATTAAAATATATATAAATGGAACATTAATGCCTACAACTAAAACAGCGGTTTCTATCTTTATATGGGGAGTGTATAGTGAAGGAGATACAGATATGAATATAGATAATAGTATTGGATTAAGGGTTGGTGCTGGTGTTCCGGGCCTAACTCAATGGTTTGATGGTGAAATGGATGATACAATGATAATTGGCTCGTTACTTAGCTCTTCAGATGTTTTAGATTTATATAATAATCAGAGTGATAGATTCTTAACAACTGGAGAGATGAACTTTGAAAATCAAGATTATGATAATAACAATACAGTTAATGTTAGCATTGCAAGTTGTCAGACTTTAAAGGATGGGAGCTTAAATATTAGTGTTAATGATGCAGATGAAACGGCTTTTATAAGTTGTAATGCAACAGACCATATATTTACTTCAGCAGGGAATGAAAATTTATCTATAAGGTTAAAGTCAGATGGGTTTTATTCTCCAGTTGTTAGGGGGAATATAACAATAAATTTCTTTGATACAGCAACAATATTATGTGCTTTAGGAGTAGATTGTCAGGTAGATTGTTCAACTAACCCAACAGTAAATATAGATGACATAAACATTCCAAACAACGAAGTTTATTTTTATAATACAGGAATAATTAATTTGATAGCAGATATTTATACAAACACAATTAAATTTGATAAGGGTTGTAATATTACAAACGCAACGAATATCCATTTAACGAAGATATGAAAAAAGATGGTAAAGAATTTTAAGTTATTCAATCTTTATATAACTGTCGGTTGAAAAAATTTGTTGTTACTCTTACAAAATGAGGATAAAAGTATTTAAGTAAAATAAATAGACAATTTATATCTCCAACTCGGCTTCGGTTGATGAGGAGATCGCCTTCGGGCCAAATAAGAAGATGGAAGATATAATGAAGAAGAGGATAATTGAAAGCGTCGGTAAAGATGTGAAGATAGTTCTACAAAATAATTTTATATACGCCGGTAAAGTAACTGGTTGTGATGATAGTCATTTAGAAATTTTAGATTATAAGTCCGGATCTTATCATGTTTTTGATTTAAGTAATATTAAAGATTGCGAGGTTAAGGCATGATAACTATTCCGACTAAAGATATTGGTGAAGTTAAGGATAAATTTATTGGAGAGAATTGTAGATGGACTTTAGAAGAAGGTTGTGAAGATTATATTAAAGGGGAGTTGGGGATATAATGGATGAGAAAGAAAAGAGGTTAGAAGCTGAATGGATAATTGCACAAAGTATTCTTGGTGAATTGGCTACAAATAATTTGTCTCGTGAGAATTATGATAAGTATGCTGTGACTGATTTCTTCACTGGAATGGATGGGAAATGTAGAATATCTTGGGAAACATGGAAGAGATATTATACAGAAAATAAACATAAGGTTATCTCTCAATTAAAAGATTCTATAGAGTATAAAGATTTTGATGGGAATATTAAACCAATAGAAAATAAAATTATAGATGAAGAAGGTAAAATAGAAGAGTTAGAAAATTATAACGAGGGAGAAATTACTTGGTTAAAGAATGAGTATTATGATAATTGGAAAGATAAGGTTAAACCACACACACAAAAACTTCTAGGACATTTAGAAGAGTATGAATTAGATATAAAAGTTGAACCATTTAAAAAGATATTTCTTGCACATTCAAAGGATCATATTGTTGGCAAACCACAGTTAGCAATTAATACACAAGTACCATTCCCATTAATCTTAGAAAGAGTAACTAGAATTAAGGATGATGAAAAGAAAGAATTTAATAAATTTAAATATATATTCTTTGACGAGAGGGTTGATGGAAGAGAGAAGGGATGCCAGAGAGATGTCTTCTCATTAAACTTTAGAATTTATAGAGTAATAGATGCTCAAGATAAAGAGTACTTTATTTTCTCACAAGAGAAACTTCCAAATTGTTCATGTGAATTTAATGGGATGATAATAGAAATGGAGCATATGAGTGAATTAAAAAAGAGTTTCGGTATAAAGCAGTTATCAAGGATATTTATTCTGAAAGATTTCAACCCATCGGTTAAGATATTATCAAAAGAGAAATTAGTTGAATTTACTCAGTCAAGAAAAATAGGTGAGAAAGAGTGGAGAGATTTTATAGACCTACATCCCAATGGTAATTTTAATAGATTTGTACCAGAGAAAAATTCTCTAAGAGATGCTCAAATATTAAGTGGTAAGAGAGATGGCTCTGGATTACATAGATTTGAAATGGGGCCTCCTGGAACTGGGAAGTCTATGGGAGAATTAGAAACACTAGATTGGAAGTTTAATGAATTCACAAACATTCTCGAAGGGGGTAATAGCCGAATGAAAATGTTGGAGCCATCATTTAAAGAAAAACCTGCAAACCTAGGATATTGTGCTAAAGCTGAGAGGATTGGATATGTTGATGAAATAGGAAAAATGATTGAGGCAGAAACCAATAAGCATCAAACACAGATACAAAACATATTAGGCAATCTTAACCCAATGTATGATAATAAAGAAAGATTAATAGGATCTGGTAATGATAATGAATGTAGAGTACAAGCGACAGCTAAATTCTTAATGGTTACTAATCCTGTTTCTGGTAAAAGAACAATTATTGATCATGTTGGATTAATTGATACAACATTTCTATCTCGTAATATTGTGTGGGTACAGGATAAAGATGAGCAAGAATTTGTTTTCAGTGGGAAATCTCTTGAGAGAAGTTCCCCCAACACATATAAAACTATATATATGCAAAACATTGAGTTAGGGGGTAAGAAAGAAGATAAGAATACTAATATAGTTGATAGTGTTGGGGGGATTAGTAGTAGAGAAGAGTTCCTTACTTTGTTTGATACTTGTTATTCATTTACTTGTAATGTTGATGAGGATAAGGTTGATAAATTACACGAAGAGATAATTATGTTAGCTCGTGAACCCATGAAGTCTCATGTGTGGAAACCTAGAGGGAATCATCATATTTATTTATTGGTTGATGGTTTATGTAAGCACAGATGTTTATTTAGAGATTATGATAAAACATTTACTCCAAAACAAGAGGATTATGATTTAGCTGAGAGAATTTTGGTACGAATGGTTAAAAGTTGGGATGTAGATGTGTCACCCAAAAATGAGGCATACAAATGAATAATCCCCCAACAAAACAACAAATAAGAAGGTCTTGTCTTTCAGAAATAGACCAGGAGTTAGATGAAATGCTGATAAATATCACAACAGAAACAAAACTAAGGATTAGAAATATTAAATCTTTAAGAGATGAGGTTTCTAAAACACTATGAGATATAAACAAAAGTTAGTAGAATGTCCCTACCTTTCAACTAGCGGAAATAAGTGTACAAGAAAAGGGAACAAGTGTACAAGAAAATTAGTTGGTAGTGTTTGTATCTATCACAAACACGTTGAAAAGTGTCCATACTATAATGAGTGGGTAGAAGAAAGAATAATCGATTGTGGGCTTCCTGAAGAGCAGATAGGGCTATCGGAGGATGGAGATGAGTAAACTATTTAAGAGACCTTGTATTAAATGTGGTAAAGTATTTCAACCAACAGGGAAGTTTTCAAAACAATGTGATAAATGTAGATATAAACATAATCACAATAAGGATCAACTGAAGAAATTCTATTTTAAGAATAAAGAAGATTTAGATAAGTTAAGAGATGATATAACCTTAAAGAAATGGAGAATATTATCTAAGGCATATAAACAAGGTAAAAAAATATGGAAGACTAAATTTACCAGAGAAAAATTATCTAAATATATGGATATTCCATATACAACTACATTGAGATGCCTATCCTTAAATCGTGCAAACAAAAATTCCTGGGAATTAGTAAAGCAAGGTAAGTTATCTGTTTTTAAGTTAGCTATGATATGTCAATCTAAAAGTAGAACCTATCAAGACGAAATAGTAAATTTAGTTATTGAAGATAACTTATCTACATATCAAATCAAAACCCTAAAGGTTAATAACTTAAAGGATATAAATTTAGAACGCCATAGATTAGCAGTAGAAAATGGTTACTCAAGAAAAAATTCTGCTTATTTTCATTTTAGACGTTGGGCGGAAAGAGGTAAGATTTTTTTGTTAATGGATAAAAGTTATTTACCAGAAAGTAAAATGGATGATATTGAAGAAAGATTAAAGAAATTAAAAGAAGATATTGGAAAATATTTAGAATGAAAATGCAATATGGTGTAATGGTAGCATCGGAGATTCATGCTCTTCAGGACATTGTTCGAATCAATGTATTGCAATTATGAAAAACTCTCATATAAAAAGAATCTGTTCATGTTATGGGGATAAAGATAAGTTCATGAAAAACCATAGATGTTATAATTGTCAATTCAAAAAAAGATGTTTATTACTTTGTAATGGTAAAGAAGTATTTGATATAAAAAATTAAAATAGAAAAGCTTATATAGTTAATAATATTAAGAATAATATGGTGAACGAAATAAAAAAGAATGGTGAAGTGATATTAAAATATCTTCAAAAGAATAAACACGTTACTATCACTGAAATGACTGATAATTTATCTTTATCGAGAGGTCAAATAAGAATAGCTATTGCTTTTCTTTTAGGTGGTGATAAGATAGATGAATTTAAATTGGGTATGGCTAAGGTCTATAATTTAAAATGAATTTAAAACAATTAGTAAAAAGAGAAGTAAGATTAAGGGGTGGTAAAATCCCTAAGAGGAAAAGAATATTAGTTGGTAAAGTGTTAATGGTTTATGCAGCCTTACCATTGATGAGTTTTTGGGCTTTTGCTCCAGGATTAATATTAACTATGCCTATGTCATTTCCTATGTGGGTTAAGGATAAAATAAACTACTTCCAAGAATGGAGGAGCTTGAAATGAAAATATGTACATTAAAATATTATAGAAGTGATGACGCCAGGCTTAGAAGAATAATAACCTACAGAGATATGTTTGATATTGAATATAGAATTAAAGTATTCCCTATTAAACACACTGCACAAGATCTAATTAATAATCTAAATAATAAAGAAGGGAAAAAAGATGAATAATGATGAAAAGAAGGAGTATATGAAAAAATATTATTTAGAAAATAAACAAGTATTTTTAGATAGAAACAAAAAAAACATGACACCAGAAAAATATGAGTCATATTATAGTAAAAATAAAAATAAAATAAAAATAAAACAAAAAGAATATTTGAAAGCAACCAATTATAAAAATGAGAAAACTGAATTACAAAGAAAAATACGGTCTATTAAGCGTAAAACTAGATATCATTTCCCATTACAAAAAGATACGAAATGCCAACTATGTAATGCAATGGCACAATGTCATCATCACAATACAGAACCAATAAAATATGATAAATTTAATTTCTTTTGTAACAAGTGTCACAATGGGATTCATAGTCAATTAAATTTTATAGGAGGTAAATAAAAAATGGAAGAAACTGAAACACAAAATACTGACTGGTTAAAAAAAGAAGCAGACGAATTAAAAGAAAATGCTTTTGATGGAGAAAGAAAACCTGCTCTTAAATTAGAAGAGAATAAGATGGTTACAATGACTATTGACTTTTCTATACCTTTCCAAAGATGGGAAGATAAAGAAGATGATAAATTAACTATTAAGAAAATCATACCAGTTAAGGTTGGAGAAGTTGAATTAGTTTGGTGGTTAAATGTGAAAAACCCAATTTATGGTGAAATCATAAAGAAAGGTTCAGAGGGTCAAACTATCTTTAAAGTAATGCAAACAGGAACTGCTAAAAAAACTAAATACAACTTAGTAGAAGAATAAATATTCACAGGATCATATCCTAGGGAAAAAGAATTTATTATTAAGCCCTTTAATTTATAGGGTCTTATAGTTAAGTGGTTTACAGTCCACTTATCACCAGCCGCCCCAGCACTCTCAACCGACCATGGGGGCGGCTTCATACTCAGCGGTGTAGTAATCACGAGTCACCTCATAAAAATCCTTGGCTGAGCAAGGTGATGTGGATGGGGATTTATATCTCACTCCACATCTTACAATCAAAATGAAAAAACAACAAGTAGAAAAACTAATGTTCAAAGCATTTAAAGAAGGCCAGAAAAGATACGAGGCAGAGGATTATCCAATTAAACTTTGGATAGCTGAAGAATTAAATTAAAATGGAAACACAAAGAGAATACACTCCAAACGAATTTGTACAACAAGTCGTAGATGATCATATAAATTATCATGTTGCAGAAGCCAGAAGAGATTGGAGAGATAAACAATTAGCTTATAGAAGTGGGCTTCGAAGATTTTATGATAGGCATGGCGATTGGAAGCCGACAGGATTTATCAATAAAGCGAACTTGGGAGGGGAAGATGGTAACTAAAAGAGATATAATTTTATTTATGTTAGGAGCAGTTTTTGCAGATTTACTTTTAGGAATTAGAATGTATAATCCAATATTGTTAAGAGAAGCAATATTTTATATAACAGAGTATAAAGGATTATATTTTATATTTCACTCAATGATAAGTCTAAGCTTTGGATTAATAGCAATAGCTATTTTAATATTAATTGAGAGAAAATATAAAAAGAAGAAGTCGGAAACTGTCCAGGAGGCGTCGCCATGATAATGGGGAATGGAACAGCGAATAAGACTACTGATGAATGCTATACTCCAGAGTATGCAGTACTACCACTATTAAAATATGTTTCAAAAGATAAAATTATATGGTGTCCTTTTGATAAGGTATTCTCTGAGTATGTAAAAGTTTTTGAGGGGAATGGATATAATGTTATTTGCTCACACATAGATGAAGGGGGAGATTTCTTTAAATACGAACCAGAACATTATGATATAATTATTAGTAACCCACCATTTAGTTTAGCTGATGATGTATTGGAAAGATTATATAAATTAAATAAACCATTTATCCTACTGTTACCATTAAAATATCTACAAGCAAAAGGCAGAGGGAAGATGTTTATTGAAAATGGAATACAATTATTAACTTTTGATAAAAGGATAGGATATTATACAAATGGAAATATGTCCAAAGTTCAAGAAGGTAATTACCAAGCGTCTTCATATTTCTGTTGGAAAGCCTTGCCAAAGGATCTAATTATAGAGACGCTAGACAAGACGACGCCTAATCATGGGAAGGTGACGAAATGAAAGACAAATACAAATTTTTAATTGGAATAGTTCTTGTTTTTATCTTAGTGATGGGAAGTCTTACTATTTATATTGATAAGAAGGAAAGTGAATGTAGGGATGAGAATAGTTTTGCAATCAGACTAGAAATTAAGAAACTTTGTGAAGTGACGACTGATGGAAGCTTTACTTATAATACAAACTCATGGTTCTTTGAGAATAAAGAATGTGAAGTAATATTTACTTGTAATACGGAAGTGGGAAGGTGACGAATGGATAGAGGAAACTTAAAAAGAATATTTGAAAAAGAAATAGAAGATGCAACATTATGGGAACTTATTGGGTTTCCAATAGGATTCATTGCAGGATTATTATGTTTTGCAATAGTAACTATTATACTTAAAGGATGGAGCTGTCTTGCTTAAAATTATAATGAAAGCAATAATAGAATTTGAGGTTGAAAATAAAGAAGAATTTAATAAATTAAAGGACTCATTTATGTTACCAGATGAAACATGGACGCTTTTTACAGGGAGAGGGAACAATGAATAATTTATACTCAATGGGCAGTCGGCACAGCCGAATTAATGACACGGAGGATAGTGGCAGAACTATCATATCAGCTGATATAACAATGACCCCGTCTACGCTGTGTTCTCGTGGGCTAATTACCTACGGCTCATTGAGAGCTTATTCGTCAAAGTCAAGAAACAAGACGGAGGACTTGATAGATAGTAATTGCGACTAATGGGAAAAATAATATATTTTACAGCACAAGAGATAGAAGCTCTAAAGTGGATAGTCCCTATGTTTAAGAGCTTACACGAAGACACTTGGGATAGCGACGAAGAAATAATCGTAAATAAATTAATAGAGAAGATTGATACTCCTTTCAAACCTAATACGAACTAAGATGGAATTGATAGAACTATCTCAGGAAAAAAAAGCACAATTCTTTATGGAAGTTATGAGGTGGGATGTAAAAAGAATTGCTATTGCATGTAATAAAAAATTACAAGAATATATTAAAACTGGAGAGGGTAGATTTTTTGCAGAATCATATTTTTTAGGTCAAATTTTAGAATTCAGAACTGAAAATTCAAGTTTTTTTGATGATTATAAAAATCATGATAACGATTTGAATAAAATATTACAAATTTCAGCACCCTCATTACTACAAAGATATTTTTTTGATGGGAAGGTCTTCAGTATGACAAAGCCAGTTTATGATTTACTAGAAAGAACATCTAATAAAGTTTTTTTAAGAAAACATCCATTTCCTATATTCGCAATAGACCAAAAGGTAAAAACAAAATATGACGGATTAAGTATTATCTTTTCGATATTTTTTGAAGTGGGAGAAGAAGGTGGAGAATCAAAAGGGTGCAATTATTTAGCAATAGGAAAAGATGATAGGGATGATTCAGATTTTTGGATTACGGGTGATATTTTATATCCATTAAAAGATTGTAAAATAACCTCCTCATTCCCAAAAGAAGAATCAAGGGAGTTACATAAAATAATAAGAGAATTATACGCAAACTTTTTAGATTATATAAATCATCCATCTGCCAGAAAAACAATCTACAAATTATCTTGGAATAATGAAAAAAGAATGAAAAGAGGACAATTTCCAATGCAAGATAAAATAAATATTGATATAAAATCAGAATTCTTAAATTTTATAAAGTTGGGAGAATCAAAGACAAGAACAAATAATAAGTTTAAAAAATCTTTTTGGGTTAGGGGACATTTCAATCATTTCAGAAACAAAGATAGATACAAGAGGATATATTCACTTAATGAATGGGATTTAGAAAAAGAAAATTTATTTTATAATGGTGATTATATCAGCAAATGGATTATTCCATATATAAAAGGGAAAGGGAAATTGAAACAAAAGATAAGGAGGGCTGTGTAGTTCGCAAACTGATTATTAGACGCCTAAAAATAAAAAATGAAGA
>Ga0207997_1000797_pt1 | contig 15999 bp, 17 predicted proteins | sample AntAceMetag02UKN_FD_184777 | JGI IMG/M metagenome (GOLD analysis project Ga0207997, IMG submission 184777) | Saline lake microbial communities from Ace Lake, Antarctica - Antarctic Ace Lake Metagenome 02UKN (SPAdes) (version 2) | ecosystem: Environmental > Aquatic > Non-marine Saline and...
TCATAAGAATTAACTATTAACAATTTATAGCTTTGGCTAGTTCTAATATTTCTTTTTCATGTTTTATATTTTTTTTATCTATCAGTTGATAAATTTTTCCAATAAGTGCGTCAATTTCTGGGGTGAGATCTGCAATATCAATTTGGACAAGTACTTTTTTCATTGCTGGATTAATAGGGACAACTTCCATTTCATGATTAGGGACAACTTCAATTTCTCCGTCATTTATCAAAATAAAAGTATCACCAAAAGATCTTTTTCCTTCTTTGTATTTATTTCTTACTTCCTCATTTTCAAAAGATGATAATCTTATTTCCCCCTTTTTTTCAATATTATTATATTGAAAATCCGTAATCATTAGATACCCCTCTGGACAATCTCCGTTAAACTTACTTTCGATTTTTAATTGTTTAGCCATATTTTTTATATTAATTAATAAACTCTACAAACCTCAAAAAAAGTATTGCTACTAAGCACATCTTGTGTTTCCCCTTATTGTTTTTCTAATAAAATAATTCTCTTTTTTAAGTCAGCATTCTCTTCGTGTAATTCTTTTATATAGATAGCAATATGTTCCATTTGTTCACATAATTGAGATTGATACTTGCCTAAGGATGGTCTGTTCTCTTCCGTCCACTTTAAGCGTCCAGTTAACCTGGGTAAATGTCTTTTTTCTTTTATATGCGTAATAAATTCTTCTCGTGTTGGGATTGTATATTCCGCACTAATACCTTTGTCTATGTCTTCTTCTTTAATCTCATTATCAAAATATTTATCAAATACGTAATCACTAACAATACTTCCATCATCATAAACAGCTTTGGCGTTTATTGTTCCAGTTCCTTTATCTCCACCAGTAGGCGAACCCATTACAAGACTACCTGCCATATAGTTTTTATTTGTTCCCGCAATATAAACACCGTAATTATTAGTTGCTCCGCTTAACGAAGTAGAATAAAAAGCATATTGATTAGTTACAATTCCACTTGTAAGCCCCATGTTCTGTGCATGAAAATGAGTAACATTATCAATCGTTAGTCCTGCCCCTGCATTTCCTGTGGGTTTGGAATAGAAATTAAATAATCCATCCTGAACATTACTTGCAGATGAACGTGTACCCTCCATTCTCATTGCATACGCTCCAACAGCAACACTAGGAGCTACATCTATTACCGCAAAGATAGCTCTATAAGCATAAGGCTCGACCCCAACTCCTAATGTAGTTCCTACTCTTACATTACCGTTTACATCTAGTTTATAGCTTGGAGAAATGCCGATACCAACGCTATCAGTACCAGCATTAACATAAAATAAATTAGAATCTGTATCTCCCTCAATCCTAAAATCTACATCAGCACCACTTTCGTTGAATACAGCTGTACCATCCCAACTTAAGGTTGTTAAACCTGTTATACCAGCAGCATTAATTGTTACCTGTTCTATATCAGAAGTATCATTAAATGTTAAGTCACCATACATGGCATTATCTGATTCTTTAATCACATAGGGTTTCGATACTGTGCTAACTCCTCTAGCTAGAACATACTCTATTTCGCTGACCCATACGTCTTTTGTCCCTGACGAATTTAAATAATCAGCTGTTATTTCAATTTCTATCTCACTACAGAATGCAGTTGAACTTGTTGGCATTTTAGCAACATAACCAACCGTGGCATTAGTACTAGATATATTTATATTATTTATCCAATCCCCCCAAACCTCAGAACCAGGTAACCCAAGTTTAAGCCTGGCCCGAACTGAAGTAGTATAATATTGGAAATAGAAATTAACAATAATATTACCTTGCGGGTATGTCAATCCCGTAGAAGGCAACCCCCCTTGACTCACTAGATTTATGTTAATGGTCGCAACGGCATCATCGGTAGTAATTCTCGTGTTTAGATTGTCATAATTATTATTAAACAAAGTAGTTGGAGACCATATATCAAACCCAGTTTGTGTCACCGAAAATCGAGTATTTGCATTATATAAAAGATTATTAAAATTTGGTGAATTTAGTGGATATTGTCCAAATAATCCACCTGAGAATGATATAGGATTATCTAAATCTCTATAATTAATATTACCTAGATTATCACTTGTAACCATTAATCTATCATCATAAATTTCTGCTATCCCTTCATGTCTTAATGTTCCTGTTGTATGTAGTTTGGCAGTTGGAGAAGTTCCTATTCCAACATTACCATTAGCCTTAATGGTAAATAAATCACTACCATTATATAATCTAAAATCAGTTGAAGACGCTGGAATATACCATAACCATTCATCATTAAAACTACCAGCAGTTTCATTTCTTCGTATTCTTAATCCTACTTCATTATTAGCAGTAGTAGTTATTCTTTCATACGCAATTCCGCTTATTTCAATATCTAAAAGATGACTAGGAGAAACACCTAATCCTAACTTTCCTGTTTTTGTTAAAGTTAATAAATCAGAATCATAATGCCAAATAAATTTTTGCGAAGAACTGTCTAATTGGATCCATCCTAACTCACTATCGGCAGAATTATTGAATTGGAGATAAGGGTCTGCTTCACTTGCTGTTGCTAATATCTCAAAACCTGACCAACTTGCATTATCACTTTCACTTTTAAAGGTAAATACATCAGAACTTTTAACATGTAAAGCATAACTTGGAGCATTTGTCCCTATTCCTATCTTACCATCACTACCTTGAACGAATAATGCATTAACTTTGCCGACTCCCTCAATGCGGAAATCTACATCTGCTCCTGCTTCATTAAATACTGCTGCACCATCACAATCTAATCCTGCAAAAGTAGGTGAAGCCGTTGTTTGAACATCTTGATTAATATAAGTATGGCTCGCTCCACTTTCTCCAATATGAGTATAAGCAGCATCCCATTCTGAATTATCTATGTCAGAACTAGTAACAACGTAATCAAACTTGCCTGTAAATGGATTAAAAACTACTTTCAATTAAGTTTTAGTTACAGAAATTAAATTATCCCCAGTATAGGCAAGGGTTAAAGTTGATACAACTGTTCCTCCTGCGCCCCCTGTTTTAAATGTTACTGTAGTAAGGTTAGACCCTGTATAAGCAAGGCTTATATAATCGTATACAGAAGGCACTAAACTGTTTAAAGTTTCTAGTTCTGTAATAATATCATCCTGTTTCTCTTCATTAGCAGGATTTATTATTGTATCAAGTGAATTTTTTAGATTTACATCGGTTGCTCTATCGGACATAAAATTAAACGTTTAAGTTGATTCCTGCTTGTTGATATATTTTTTTAGCTTTAATGATTAATTGTTTAACACTCCCTTCTTTTTTTGAAATTTGTAAAGTTAAAAGTTTTAGTTCATCTAGTTCTTTCTTATTTTTTTCTATAGAATTTACTGTTTTTTCTAAAACAATCTTTTTTCCTAGAATCTCCTTATCTAACAATATTTTTTGTTCTTTTGATTTTTTAATCAAACTTTTAATATCTTCACTAATTTTATTTTCACTTTCAATCTTACTATTAATTGAATCAATAACTTTTATTTTACATTCACATTCAGAATTTAAGTACAACAATCTTTCTTTTTCTATGCCAACAATGGCTTTTAGCTCACCAGACTCTTTAACTAATTTGCTCTTACCTGTTTTTAATTCTTCTGTTAATATACCCAACTTAGCCAATTTTAGCTCTTCTCCTTTAATTGTTATCTTAAATTTTGTGTCCACTTTTTCTTTTTTTAACAACAAATTAGAGTAACTCATATTAAGATAAAACAATCTTTTATTAATTCTTTCTTCTTTTATAGTTATATCCTGTGAAAACTCCTTATACTTTTTTTTAGCTTTTTTCTCTTTATTTTGAATATTTTTTAAAACTTCTTTCCCTTTTTTAATATTCTCTTGCAAATCTAATAAAAGCCCTCTTTGTAAATCAACCAAATTACAATGTTGCACAAACTCCTTTTCTTTATCTATTTTTTTACACGCAAGTTTTTCTAAAAATAATTCTTGGCTATTTATTGTTAAAGAAAGAGCTTCAGCTTCTTCTTTTAATTTTTCTTTTATCTTTTCCTCCTGCTTTAAATTAGCAGTTTTATATATAATTCGTCTCATCTTTATTGGTTATGGTTTATACAAGTAGCATGAACTGTAACACTTCCTGCAGTTCTAGCCGTAATTACAGGAATTAACCATCTAGCTCCACTATTATTTAATTCAAACATTCTATGATCGTCAGATCCTGCTACTACAAAACCTGTATCACCATCAATTGAAACGCCGTCTTCTTTATCAAGAACATCAGCATAGTCCCATTGATTAGTCGAAGATTGCGCAGAGGTTACTGTAGGCGGGTCTTTCTGGTTTGATGTAGCGAATTTGACTGTCAAATTCGCAGAACTAGCAGTATTAACATCAATATTAACGGCTTCTGCATCTCCTATAAATGCCATATTACCTACACCAGTTCCTGCTTTAGCGTTTAAAAGTGTGTATGGATCAGCAATCATAAAGTTATAAGTTATATAATATTATTATTTTCCTCCCCGATAAATTCAGAGAGGATTTAAGAATACTAAGTAGCAACTGGTTGAACACCAACAAGGTCAGTAGTAACCATTAATGGACTTCTTACATAAAGACCATCATTATGTGTCCCATTTGTACCAAAATCTGTACAACCGAAAGTTTTAGGATTATCAAAATAAAGAGTACCTTTAACTGTTCCGTTAGCAGTAGAAACTGCACTATCAATTGCAGCACCACCAGCAGAATCTATCGAAGCATAGAATGCAGCTTCTTCGAACACATTAGTATATAAGATATCCCCAGCAGCAGCCATAGAAATAAATTCAGCATCTGAACTTGATGAAGATATAAAGAATCTAGGTCGTACGAAAATGTTTGATTTAAATTCCTGACTAGCTGTCACTTGGTCAATCTTAAAAACTGATCTTGCAGCAGAAGTTACCAATGTATCATTCCCAAAAGTACAATCAATAAATGTACCAGAATCTTCACCACATAACACTTCACTTGAAGTAGTTTCATCTAACTGACCTGCTACCCCAAACACAAAAGAACAATTTTTATACAAATTTCCTTCACCTCCCATTTGGAATACATTCAAAGAGGCTGCATCAGCAGAAGCTTGTATAAATTTAATATTTCGGAATGAGTTTCTGACACCAGTATTTTTTATTAAATATCCAGTATCATCATCAGAAGCATTTTGAATCCTACACCCCTGTTGCACTAATCTGTCACCACCATCCATTCCTATTAGATGTACTCTATTCTTAGTCCAAGCAATAGGAGTAGATAAGGAATGCGCCGAATGCGCAGATATAAGGATTGTATCATTAGCATTACTTTCAGCTTCACCGTAAGCAGTGACTAAATCCGTAAAATACTTAATACGCCCCTCTGAATCAGGCTGAAAAGTTTCCCTTGTAATAGTTTTAACTTCATCTGGGTCAGAATCTTCTTGAACAATCAGAATGCGACCAAGAACAGCTCCCACAGCATTAGCTACTTGATTAGCTAGGATACCTCCGTACCCAGAATTTACATTGTATAATGACATAAAAAATTAATTTAAAAAATAGAATTTGTACCAACCACCCAACCATTCCTATTTTTACAAGTTAGAATTTTCTTGTTTATAGCCTTTTAGGTATTCATCAGAATGAATACTAAATCTATGAGTTTCTCCGCTAGCGAGGATTAATGTAATTATATCCCCATCACGTTTTTCAGAAACTACTTTAACCTTCCGATAAGTAAGCTCTAAATTTTTCTTTACTTTCACAACTGCTTTTTTCTTTACTTTCGCAACTTTCTCCTTAACAGGAGTTTCTTTCGTGGCTTCCACTTTGGCAGGAGCCTCTTTAATGGCTTCAACTTTAGCAGGAGTTTCTTTAACTTCTGGATCTTTTACATTCGAAGAAGTTTCTTTAATGGCTTCAACTTTAGCAGGAGTTTCTTTAACTTCTGGATCTTTTACATTCGAAGAAGTTTCTTTTATGGTATTTCCCATGTTTTAATAGTTTAGAGAATAAAATATTACGCACTACCATCACCTTTTGTCATACGGATATTTTTTGCGTCCACAATAACAGATGATTCACTACCACGAACACCAAAGATTATTTTATCTGCTCGGTTAGAATCATTTTCAGGAAGAGTAGGAGGTAACATATGCGCTGCTTCTTGAATAGCGTTATAAGCTGAACCATAATCTACATCTATCAAAAAAACATATTTAGCTTTAGTCGTAGTATGGATACCCTCAGCATCAGTACCGATATTATCATTTGCTACATGTCTATATTTCCCTTTAGCAGGATTAATCACACCGCTATTATTTTGTATAGGATCAGCAGTAGATAAATTAAGGATACGAATAGTATTAACGGTATTAGCATCTTTTGTACTTAAAATTAAATTAGGCTTAATTTTATCAGAGATATTTTGACCTAACTCATTATAGGATTGAGTTCTAAACAAATTCTCAAGAGCTTCTAAACACCCTCGTGAGAATTGAGGATTCCCTGAAAGAATAGTCCTATAAGTAGTGGAACTACCATTAAGCGTATGAGCAGAATACCCCATAGCGAACCCATCCCCCATAGAAACGTCTACAGTATCACCTTCTGTATTAGTGTAATCCGTAGCAGTAGAGAAAGAGAAATGATGTGCGAGCATAAGTTCAACACGATCAGGGATCATATCAGACATACTTTTAAGTTTCCTATTAATCACAGGGTCTTTACTTTGATGGATATCTTCATGCTCAAAAGGAATATCAGAAGCGAACCTCAACATAGTAAGGATCTTTTTATACCCCTGTTGAAAAGTAGCAATTTTCGCACTCTCTCCGTATTTTTTAATCTTAGCGTATTTTTCTACATCCAATGAAGTATACTGTCTAGTATTCCCAGTCCCATCAGGGAAATCAACTTTCTCAAAGATTCCAGAATTTTTCATAGAATCCATATTTTTACGATCTTTCATTTCACGTTCGATCCAAGTAAGCTCCGCGCGTGATACAAGATCTGATACTTGTGCAATTAATGACATTTTTAAATTAGTTATTTATATAAATTTTTTACCACACCAAATAACACCGACTATTCGATGTTATCATTAAACTCACATTCTGCTCTCGTAGCAGAGATATACTTTCTGATGGTGGCTTGATCATGTGTAGACGTATCTACATCAAGAGACACAGCATCAGCAAAATCAACATTCTTACCAACATCATCAGTAGTAAAAGTACCACTAACTGTACATATAGCTCTAGCTCCTTTTTTCTTACGCACGAAACAGAGTTTCTTTTTCTTAGCTGTTGCGTAATCATCATCTGTGGCAGCTATAGGTTCAATTAGAATTCCTGTAAAGTTAGCTGAACTAGTTGTGACGATAGTATTTTCACCATCCCCTGGAGCATATATACCTGACCCTGCTTCCATGGCAACACTTGCTATCATTTGAACTTCCTCGATTCCCCAAGCGTCACCACTAGTAATAGGGCAGAAATTTGTGTTTAAGTTTCCCATAATTTTAAATTTAAAATAATAAAAATAAAAACATAAGATTAATAATAATCTTATATCCTTATATACGAACTATGTTTTTTAGTTTGTTTTAGTTTTTTGTTTTTTCCTCGAACATATTAACAGACACTTTATCAAGAACCATTTGAGGGTCTTCGTTTCCTTGTAATTCTTTATAATAAAGGCTTGCAAGAAATCTATTAATTCTATCGGAATATGACATTTTAACTCTTTCAAATATGAATCCAGTATCTTCAATTAACACATGATACTTTTTAAAGACTTTAAACAAATCCTGTAATACAAGATCCTGTTTTTCCATCTGGTATTCAATATGACTAAGTTTGCGGATGTCTTTTGTTTTCATCTTAGTAAAAACATCTTTATGAAACACTTCTGTTATTTTTGAATCTTTGAATCTAATTCTAATATAACCATCTTCAACGGAAGTCTTTTCTATTTCTCTTTCTCCTATAAACATAACGGATAAAGTTAATTAATAAATTGAGATTTTATTTCCAAGGTTTCCCCCTTATATTCCACTCTATAAATATAATCACCCTCTCTATTCATGTTAGGAGTTTCTAGGCATTCATAAACTTTTTGAGTTTTGAATTTCATATCAACTAGTGACACTTTAACAGTTGTGTCATCTTCAAGAACGAGTCTATACAATTGAACTTCCTCCAACCCTTTAGGTGTAGCCATAACACTATCCTTAATCAACTCATGAGATTTAATAAGCTTACCTTTCCAGAAATTAAGCCTTATTAGAGACATGCCTGACTTCTTCTCTAGCATATCAGAAAAATTAGACCTATCATCTGAACTCAACTTATTAACATCAACAGCTTTTGCAAGAATTGATATTTGTTTATTAAGCTTTTTCAAAAGATTATTATCTATAGCGCTTGATTTTGTAGGCACTGGTTGCTTTTTTGGTGTTGAGATAACACCATTATCCAACTCTATAAACTTTTCACATTCTTGATAAATAGCTTTTTCTTCTTTCTTTAGGTTTATAAACCCTTTTACTTTAAGCTCATCGAATTTGGTTTTTGCTTCTTGTAAATTCATAAAAATGAAATATTAAAATAATAAGTTAAGATTGTTTCCGTTTCTCCCATTCTGCGACAGCTTCCTTGGAAATCCCCTTAGTTACCCATTCCCTATCTATGTTAGGGATACCCTTTCCACCACTATTGGATTTAATCCCTATACTCCCCACATCCATAGTAACATTATTCTTACTATTAGAAACTTCGTAAGCTTTTTCTAACGCTTCAGAATAAGGCACAGACAAAGAATCAACAATAGAATCAGCTAATTTAGCGATAGCTCCGCCTTTCTTAACTCTATCAGCTTGTGTCTCAAACCCTTTAGAGATAAGGAAATTTTTAATAGAATCATTTTTATTTTTCTGTTCAGTAATAGTTTGTATTTTTTCTTCTATGTATTTATCATCAATTACCTGTTTATCTTTATCTTCTTGGAACTCTTCTTCTGCATTCTTAATATCCTCTAATTCCTTTCTAAGCTCATCATTTTCATCTCTCACAGAACTATACTTCGACCTTAATTTATCGAATTTTACTTTAGTGTGTTCTTTCATTCCAGAATCATCTAAGCCTTCATCAGCCTTAGCATTTTCTTTAGGCTTAAAATAATCTTCATCTTTAGATTCCTCGTTGGTTTCAATGATCTTAGGGTCTTTCGGTATCGGTTCAGTACTAGGCACAGTACTTTCAACTTTAACTTCTTCTGCCATATTTTTTGTGGTTATAGGTTACAAACCTTATATAAAAATAAACTTTATAATATTAATGATTTTTTTTCTTCTTTTTTCTTTGCTTTAAAAAATTTTCCTCTGGTCATAACAGAAATTATAAATCTATAACAATCTATCATAACAACTGCTTTTTCTCTATCCTCTATTTTAATGGCTAAATCCGTAGCCAACTTAGTATTTCGAATAATCTCAACCAACATAATCTTCTCCATAACATTAAGATACTCCCCTGCATTCTCATAAGATTCTTTAATCTTAACCAAATCTTTATCAGTAATACTCAAATCTTTTTTTATATCTTTATCAAAAAAAATCATAGGGATCTCTTCTTTCTCTTTAATAAGTTCCTCTAAAACCTCTACCTCTCCTCTTAAAGCTTTGTTTTTTTTAGCCAAATTAAGTGTAAAATAATTCTTAAAATTAGTCAATACTTTATTAAACATAGGAGTATTAGTTATAAGGATTAAGACCTTTTGAACGTTCTTGAGCATTCTTTCTTATTTGAGAATCTGCACCACCTGGACCAGAATCACTTTTAGGTTGAGGAGCAGATACGGGCGTAGCCGTAGGTTGGGCTTGAAGTTGTTCTGCCCCTTGTCCAACCTGCATAGATTCAGGAGCAGATACGGGCGTAGCCGTAGGTTGGGCTTGAAGTTGTTCTGCCCCTTGTCCAACCTGCATAGATTCAGGAGTAGACAATTTCCCTTGATCTGATTTAGCATAAAAAGAAATAGCTTCACGAACACGACTAGTATATTTAGGAGACATATCAGGAGTTTCCTGTAATTTCTTCATCAAGAAAACTACATGATTTTTCCCTGATCCTGAATCTTGGACAATATCTTTAACAGGAACATCAGTAGTACTAAGCGCAACCCATTCTTTTTCTAAGTCAGAAGCACCAGCCTTAATATCTTGATCTTCTGATTCTTGCCCTTCACTTTCTGGTTGTTTAAGCATTTTTGCAGTAGATAATCCTGAAGCTTCAACTAAATAATCAGGTATATCTTCAGACATCCTCTCCTGCCATTTCGGAACAGTTGCAAGATTTGTTATTATCCTTGAGAGTTTTTCCATTTTCACTAACATCATATCATCTCTCATTGTCCCAGGGATAACTTCGACCCCAAACTTCATTCCAGAATAAAATTCAGGAAGAGCCTCCACATTAGATTCACTACCTTTAGATTCGGATACCTTAATATATTCAGTATCATCATTAGAAGTAAGCGTAGTTTTATGTCCTTTTATTTTAATAGAAGGAAAAGTTTCTTTTAGAATAGATTCATCACCTGAATTAATAAGTTCCCATTCCTTAATAGGTAAAAACTTTTGCATCAACTCAAGCGAAATTTCGTATAAATCCTTTATTCCGTGTTGCTCGTTATACCGAACAAAAAGCCCTAACCTTATTAAGGTTTGTTCTTGTTGCATAGCTATCCCAAACGCAGTTTGACCTTTTTGTGAATTAAGCACATCAAGATTAATCCCAGACGTATACGTAATAGAATTTTTTATATAGTCCAACATATACTGCACTCCTTGTGAAATATCAGGGAACTTAATAAACTCAACAGAATCTTTTACGCTCCCCCCTCTAGCCTCAATAATAGCACCTGCACCAGTTTGTATATCGTCTGCATTAATCCCATGACCAACAACAATAGGAGGATTAGTAGAAAGATCGGCCTGTAATTCAGCTTTATTAAATAGGCTATTACTCATTCCTATCAATCCACGGAGCACTTCAGGATCACCTTTACTATACAATCTACCTGGAATAGGTATATTTTTTAGCATAACTAACGGCGGACGACTTATAGAGAAATACCCTTTATAATTAATGACCCCATTAGATATATAAGTTATATTCTTATTCAGTACATCGTAAGTCTCGTACATAATAACCCATTCCCCAGAAGAGATTTTTGATTCTTCATCGTTCGAATAAGACAAATAATCAGTTTCGGAATAAGGTTTAGGGAAAACGGCTTCTACATTCTTAAACACTCCATTGTCAGCATAAGAAGCTCTCCATTCATCGAACCTTATTTTATATCTAATAGAAATAAATTTAGCTTCACGTTTTCCATGAGGTGTAGATATCTGTTCACATCCTTCACTTAAGAATACATCTTTCCCATCAATAATCTCATAACATAACCCATTATATTTTATAAACTGCTCTTTCTTTTTACTCTCATCCAGATTTTCTTCGGAATACATTTCCAAGATATTTCCTTTCTTAATTTTCTTAAATGTAAGGAAATCCTCGTACGTTTTTACCCAAGAAGCTTTAACAAACGCTTCGCCAGAATTGATAGTTTTGAGCATAGCTTCGGGAAGTGTTGTGCTAAAATCAGCTTCACCCATCTTCACTTCAAGCGTATGCTTATTTAAATCTTCATGCACTTTATACTGTTTATTAACAGCCGTCAAGTTTACCTTAGGCGGTTTCTGTATAAGGTTAGCTAGTTTAGCTTCTGAAATAGCAAACTCTAAAGGTTGTCTTATCGCTTCGGAAGAGTCACTATCACTATCCTGAACAGGTGTAATCAATCTATCATAAGTTCTTTTCTCATTATCTTCCCATTGTTTCACCCTGTCTGATCTAAATGAATCAATATTCCTCATTTGTTCATGCCACCACGTCAAATACTCCTTATCTTTCTTACTTGGAGTATAATTAGTATCAAACTTAAATTTTCTATACTTATCTTTTGACATAAGTTTTTATTTTATAGGTTTAAGTAATTATTATCAGAAAAACAATAAAATATCAATAAACACCATCTTTTATTTTTCGTGAAGTACTCAAAACATTAGATCTTTTTCTCTTAGCTCTACTATTCCGTATCTGTCTTTCACTTTTATACCCACTAATATAAACATCTTTCAAAGATCTAACAGATAGGAATAAAGCCATCACGCAATTATGAACCAAGATGTTATTAGCGAAATACTCTTGTTTATCAGCTACCTGCAGATTGTAAACGCGCCTTTTCCCTATGATACCTTTTCCCACAAATCTTTTCACAAAATTTCCCACCGCATTTAAAGGTATACATAAACTCTTTTTTGCAAAATAAACAAATTGCTTTTTGTGGTGTTTTATACTGCAGACTACCTTTAACATTTTTTCTGTTAAAAGCTTTTCCTTCTTCGCTATTTCTAAATTTATCTGCTGCTGCAATAATTCTTTTGGCGTTCTTTTTCCCTCTTTCTGCAGATTCTTTTCTTCTTTGTGGGGTAAGTAAGTGTAGGCTACTATGCTTTGACTTCCCCATACTTTCGAGATTAGATAATTCGTTATTAAGAGTATTCCCGTCTTTATGGTGAATAATAATACCCTTAGGTATTTCTCCAAAATTATCCCTCCATATTTGACGATGCAAAGAAACAGGAGGCTTATTGTTGCAATCATGTTTCCAATAATAAGCACTATGCTGTCTTCTTTTTGAGTTAGGATATCTATGAAATTTTTTTCCTCGATAGAGAATAGTTTCTCGTTCCATATGTATAGTATACTCGTGTCGTTAATCTTTTTAAGTGGTACTTCTCCTTGGTTTTTTGTTATTATAGGATGATCTGGAGTCCCTATAAGCCCGATGTTTTTAACAACTTTTTTCAACTTATCCCTTGTCATAATAACAGGTTTAAACCCATCTCTGGTCATAACCAAATCCCCGACCTTTATTTTTTCTATAGGGACTTGTCCTTTATTAGTCAATATTTTTGTACCAGCGACGAAACAATCATCATGACTCCCAACAGGAGCAGACATTTTTCCTTTTTCATCAAACTGAAACGCAGCAAGTTCAGTATAAGTCTTCTCATCAGAAATTTTTAAATACCCATCTTCAAACCCTCGTCTCACATCCACCATCATAGCTTCTTTGGATCTTGAAGTAGTAACAGTTCCCAACCTATTAGTATATTTCTTTGTAGCTTTATCGTATCCCGACTGATCTAAATGTAGATTAGTATAACCTTGTGCCTCAACCGCTTCCTTCATAGCTATTCCCACACCATTCAACTCTATATTAATAACTGCATTGTTGTACAAAATAGCCAATTCAACAACTTTCTTGGAAAAAATAGAAATAGTGTCCTTCCTTCGGTGAGTACTAACCTGTTGACCAGTCTCTTTACAAACAATAGTAGCAACAGAGAAATCACTAGCAAGACCAGTAGCAGTATCCACACCTACAGCGTAGCTATACATAGCTTTTGGCATTTCAACATTACACCTTCTCACTAAACTCATATCAAATACAGGTCTTCCCGACTGTAAAAACGCTTCTTCCGAACAACTTGGATATTCCTGAAATAACAAATCCTTAAGAATCTTAGATTGAGCGTAATACCAAGATATTTTCCTATTACTTAAACTATATTTCTTCTGTATCTCTAAAAACTTCTCTGTTATATCTCCTTCAAACTTCTTCTCATATTTCCACTCATTAAACCAAGGAAAGAAATGTCTTTTATACCCATTCCCTGGTGAATCATTCCACATCTCATAAAAATGCCCTCCTACACCTTCAGCGGTACTCTCAATAGTAGCCATTCCACCAGGAGTTATTGCTGGAATAGCACCTGTTATTACCTCTTCAGCTCTTAATGGATACTTACTACTCATTTTTCCTAACTCTGATACATGTAGATGATTCAAAGTTCCTCCCCTATAAGATAAGCCTACACTAATCCCACTATTTGTACTCTTTATACTAAATTCTTCCTCATTATTTACATCTACATCATTCCTTAAAGCATCAGCTAATGGGAAATGCTCCCACATCACTTTAATCTTCCTCAATAACTTCTTTGCACTAGCTTTATCGTGCGAGATTACACCTGCTCTCCAATTCTTATTAAACGTCACATCATCCATCATATACACTAACGCAAACGTGCTTATTCCCATCTGCCTAGCTTTTAATATTATCTCTCTCCAGATATCTTGAGTTCCAGTCACTTCCTTCTTTCCAGCTTCCCAACTATCAAATAATAACTTCTGTTCAGGCTTCATCTTGAATAATACTAAATCGTTAGTTACCAAGTCTTCTATAAACCATAAATTCTCCATTCTCCACTCCTTATGTCTTAAACATTCCTCACTTATCTTTCTTTTACTATTCTTTCCCCAATTATACTTAAAATTAGTTAGTGGTTTGTTTATACCTCCTAAGCCTTCATACTTCTTATGTCCCATATGTTATATGTTATATGTTAATTATTATATGTTATATGTTATATGTTAATTATTATATGTTATATGTTATATGTTAATTATTAATATTTAGTAATGTGTTACATACTATAATAGAAGTTATGTCAAGAAAAGGTAAAAATGGTAAATAGTTGAGTTTCCAATATTGTAGTACCTTAAAAACATGTTCGCAAAAACTTGGGTGGGGGTATCTTTTAATTATATATTATTGTATAACAACATAATAATAAATGAATCACGCACAATACACATTGTGCGTCATTCAATGACAACACCCTTATATGTACTACATGGCATAACTAAGCCCAATACCTGTTTTCTGTTTTCTGTTTTTTATATTACGCCTTTTTTATGTTTTACAATATTACTTGTCAAGTTAATCTAGTTATTGGCTTAAACTAGCTGTATAATACAGTTCTAATATAAGATTATAACATATCATTAATTATCATCAGTAGAGTCAATAACCTCTTGACTTTTATTAAGATTAGTTAGTAAATCAGCCATATTCACATTGACATTTACGTTTTCATTCTTATGTTGTAGATTCCATTCTGAATATAGTCGTTCAACCATCCATGCCTCTCTTGCCCATTTTGAGCTATCTCTTAGCTTTTCAATCAATTCTTCTTTCTTTTTTCTTAAATAGTGACCATAAACCTTGACAAACTCTCCTATAATTGCCTGCTTATACTTGTCTTTATCACCATATCGAAACGAGTCATAACCTATTCTATATTCTTCATCTAACCTGTAATTAACGCCTTCAACAAGGTCTTTTTTTGTTAAAGCGTAAATTCTTGTTTCTTTTTCTTTTATATATTTCTTAAATTCTGATATCCATTTATTAGTTATTTTATTAACTGTATGAACTTCTTTACCAGTATTACCAACGGCGTAATTATTACCAACAGGCGCAGTACAGTTCTGAACTCTATTAGTTTTATATCCTCTTATTCTTTGTAATTCTTTAACTCTTGCAGAAGTAGCCATAATAACGAATAATATAATAATACGGCTATTATGAATAAAAACAGAGATAAAGTCAAAATACCTACTGTATAGATTGATTCTAAGCTCTTTAAAATTATAATAGGTACTATCATATCAGATAGATATACAAGAGATATATAGTTGATACTACAAATAAAATAGCTTAATAAAGGACAAAAACCAGACCAAAACAAATAACACTCTGCATCATTATTCCATAAAGCAAGATAACAGTAGAGATTGATCCCCTGTAGAGGAGCAAACAATAAAAAATTGTATATATTACTAGTATCTGTATTGCAGCAATATACCCACGACAAGGACGGGGATGTGAAATAATGATTCTCATTCTGACAGTGTGTAGCTGAGTCTTGCATGATCTACACGATCATTATTCATTCAGTGTCTGCGCATATTCATCCAGTCTCTTGACCAATGA
>Ga0207997_1000799_pt1 | contig 15978 bp, 21 predicted proteins | sample AntAceMetag02UKN_FD_184777 | JGI IMG/M metagenome (GOLD analysis project Ga0207997, IMG submission 184777) | Saline lake microbial communities from Ace Lake, Antarctica - Antarctic Ace Lake Metagenome 02UKN (SPAdes) (version 2) | ecosystem: Environmental > Aquatic > Non-marine Saline and...
GGGTGTGGCGGAGATTCTTAATTCTCAAGATTTCAAAAATGCATTTAATCGCAAGCGTAATCTTGGCCCTTGTTGTCCGGTTCATGAAGCGGTTATAAATAAGAGGGAACAATGATACCATATAATTTGTGAGGGAATAAATCTTAAATTTATCGATGTGATGAATGTCCCGTACAAAATATTTGCCCTCAGGATAAAAGATGGAGTAAATAAGTATATATTAATAAATAAATAGGAGAAGTTATGAAGAAACTATTATTTTTATTATTATTCCCTGTGCTGCTGAATGCGCAGTACACGTTTACACCCGGCCAGATAAAAATAATCTGGCGTGGTCAGGATATTGACGGAACTTATTACCAGCCTGGTACAACGTTCCGGGTGCATGAAATTAATGGACAGGTATGGACGACCGCTGATACTTTCCAGGTTATCGACATTACCGAGAGCCATAAATATTACGTAACCGCTATTTTTAACGGTTTAGAATCTGGCCCGTCAGACACGGCAGCGGTTGAAATTGTGCAAGAAACATGCGGCCTTTTAATTCCGTTTGTTCTTGCTGCGCCTGAAGATGTACTGGACGTAGCCAACATCAAGGGCAGCGTTGCCCTGTATAATGGAAGTCTTGGCATCTGGGGTCATGTCCGGCCCACAACGTTAAGTATTCCCGTTATGCCGGGGAAAGGCATCCTGGGAATCCAGGGTGAAGGAAAAATTACCGTGGTGGTAGGGGATGAAATATTTGTCCTCGAATTGCACGGGGGACTGCACCGGTTCCCGGTTGAGATCGTAAACTGTATTACTTTACAGGCTGATTCCAGGTTTGTTTTAAAATTATTGTCTGTTACGGTGGATGCTGTGCCGGGTGCGCCAGTGATTGTAAAAATCGAAAAGGTGCAGTTGTAAAATTAACAAATAAAACAAGGGGTGTATAATGTGGATTATAATTTTTTGTGGTTGTATGCTGTGTTTTGTTTTTGGGCTTATTTTGGGGTGTGTGATTAGTATCGGGAAAAATTCTGATACAATGGAGCAGGCGTTGTTTTATCGTGATAAGCTCAAGGAGTTATATATTTTAAACAAAAAAAATATTAATAATGACAAAACGGGGTTGATTGCTAATATATATCGAGAGGTGTTGCGATATGAAAAAGAAAATGGATTGTGAAAGATATTGTCGAAGAAAATTCAAGCAAATATTTGGAGAAAAAGTTCTTATCTCAAAAGAAAACTTCCGAATAGCAATAAAGGCAGGCTTAGATGTAGGTTGGGTAAATGATTTTCTACCTTATTATACAACAAACGTTAGGATAAAAAAGGGTATCGAAGTTTCTGATTCTAATACAACAAGTCCTGGATTCAACCCAAAAATGAAGAGGTTTTGTGGAAAGGTAATCAAAGTCAGTATAATCCCCTGTGATGTAGGTTGGTTAAACGACTATTATCGAGATACAAAAAATAAATGGCTTTGGATTCCTGAATGGATGGAAGAGGGGAAAGGAAAGGATAAACTTATGGAAGGAAAAACATTTGAATTACTGGATGAAAATTCAGATTATTATAAATGATAGACAACATCCAAAACACCCCTTGCGGTATTTTGTCGATACCCTAAGATATCGCAATATTTTAAAAATTGATAATAATATTATACATGCTATGCGTGTATATATAACGAAACTGCAGCCCGCAAGTATTACAGTAATAATGCGTAAGGTGCGAGAAATGAATCATAGGTACAAACGCGAATTATGGGAAGCGAGGCAATAATGCGAAATGATATGGCGATAACGTTTAGAGTGCCAGAGAGGCTAAATGATAAACTTATACGATCCGCTCAAAAAATCGATATAAGTAAATCAGAATTGTTGAGGCGAATAATATGGAGGACGTACAATGAAAGCGGAGCAGATGACGATAACGTTTAGAGTGCCAGAGAGGCTAAATGATAAACTTATACGATCCGCTCAAAAAATCGATATAAGTAAATCAGAATTGTTGAGGCGAATAATATGGAGGACGTACAATGAAAGCGGAGCAGATAGACGGGATGATAATAATCAAGAGTCAATATAAGGACAAAGATGTTATCAAAAAAATCCCGGCAGTTCGTTGGAATCCAAATAAAAAGCATTGGACTGTTCCCGCCACACCATATGGAGTATTCCTGTTGGATAAAATAGGATGTGATATTACCGGTCTCGATAGTACCCTATTACATTACGCAAGCGCTATTGGATATAATTCCACAAACCGGGCTCATATACCAGTTACGGGTTTAAATGTCTCGCTGTGGCGACACCAGCAGACGGGGGTTGATTTTGCGTATCCGCTTAAAAGTGTTCTGCTTGATGCACCGATGGGAACAGGCAAAACCATAATGGCTCTCGCGTTGACAATCACAAAAGGGCATAAAATTGTGCTTATCGTATGCCCTAAAATTGTTAGGGCAGTCTGGCGAGATGAGATAGATCGCCGGGTTACCGTCCCGACGAAGACCGTCATATTAGGGGGGAGCGTGAAGCATAAACATGATGGGCTTATACAAAATCTTAAACTGCATAAACTTCGGGGCGAAGGTATTTTATTTATTGTGGTAAATTACGAATCAGTGTGGCGGGAACCGTTACGATCGGCAATAGCGAGATATAACGAGGTTATCCAATATGTCATTTTAGACGAATCACACCGGATAAAAGCTCCTGGCAGCAAGGTTTCCTGGTTTTTCAAGGGCGCATTAAAACATTGCGAAAAATTATGCTTAACGGGGACACCATTACCAAATAGTCCGCTCGATGCATATGGACAGTTCAGATTTCTTGATCCCTGTATGTTCGGGACGAGCTTTGCAATGTTTCGCGGAAAATATGCAGTTATGGGCGGATACGAAGGAAAGCAGGTTTTATCGTATCAGAACCTCGATGATTTCAGAAAAAAGTATTATTCTATAACATACAAAATACCCGAAACAGTTCTTGACCTTCCGGAGGTCGTACATGTTTATCGCGAGACACAACTCACTGCAAAAGGACAAAAACATTACGATGAGATAAAAAAACAATTCGTGACAGAGGTTACCGAGGGCAAAATACTTACGGTCTCGAATGCACTATCGAGACTCACCCGGTTACACCAGATTACATCTGGTGTATTACCCGTTGATGACGCGCTGATTCAGGTCGATAATTCAAAGGAGAAATTATTACAGGAGGTATTGATCGATCTACCAAAAAATGAACCGGTTGTCGTCTTCTGTAGGTTTACCGCTGACATAGAGGCAGTAAAAAGAGTAGGTGAACATCTTGGCCGAGCTGTTGCGGAATTGTCTGGTAAAATCGAGGAGCTGGATAAATGGCAAAAGGACAAAAATGATATTCCAATCCTTGCTGTTCAGATACAAAAGGGCTCACTTGGTGTATCGTTTGTCCGGGCCCGGTATCAAATATATTATTCAAAAAGCTTTAATAACGGGGATTACATGCAATCGTTGAAACGCATACACCGACCTGGACAATTGAAAAATGTTACCTATATTCACCTTGTTGTATCCGGAACGATTGATGCTGATATAAATGCGGCCCTACAAAAAAAGAGTGACATAATCAAATCAGTATTAACTAAATTTCATATTAATCTTTAATCGAACATGAAAAAGGTATTGACTTTCTGATTTTAAAAATATATATTGTAACATACCAAAAACAAACCAACGGAGGAATATTATGGAACTAATTAAACGATTCGCACGCCTAAAGCGAATAGAGGCGAGACTACACGCCCGCAAAGCAAAAATAACGTCTGAGATTGCTTTGATCGAAGATGTTGTTATCGATGAAATGAATAAGCTCGAATTAAAACGTGTAACTATTAATAATATAGGTACGGTTTATATTCGCAGGCAGGTATGGGCGTATACCATTGGAAAAGATGATGGGGGGCCCGCGAAAACAATACAAATATTGAGTGGGACAGAGTACGATTCGCTGATAAAAGAAGTTGTTAATGTCCAAACAGCTTCTGCAGTTATTCGGGAGTTTGATCCCGGTGACGGCACTGCACTCGAGGACTGGGATATACCTGCAACATTAACAGATGCGTTCAATGTTGCAGAAAAATTTAAACCGATATTGCTAAAATAGTATATCGGAATTACCACAACCAATAAATAATGGAGTATGTAATGACTACTAATGAAATGACTGAAAAAAATAGCATCGTAGGATTAATGAAAATCGATAACATCTCTGATATTGTCGAGGCCAATTTTGGTAATGAGTCGGGAGGACTGACAGCGCAAGACCTGGAACGCGTACCTCTGCCAAGGCACCCCTCTGCAACGTGGCTAATACCAGAAGTAGATGGTGGAGAGTGTAGAGAAGAAACGCTTAATGGCATACTTATTGGTTCGCAAAAAAATCGAGTATATTGGAGCAAAAACTATACTGAAGCCGGTGGAGGAACACCGCCTGATTGTTTCGCAATCCATAATATAGGACAAGGCAACCCCGGTGGGAATTGTTTTGAGTGCCCGTTAAATGTGTTTGGATCTGCTATAATAGGAGCAGGGAAAGCTTGCAAAGAGATCGAAACATTATTTTTGCTTGTAGAGGGGAAACTATTACCGGTTATTGTTAATATATCGCCAACATCGTTGAAGGCGCTACGGCAATACAGAACACGTCTCACTTCTGCGCAGATAAAAATCACCGATGTCGTCACCAGCATATCGGTTAGGGAAACCAGTAATGCAAAAGGATTAAAATATAACCGGGCGGTGTTAAAGGTAAGTCGAAAACTTAATGCCTCAGAAATAAAACAGGTGGCTGAATATAAACGAATGTTTGATAAACTCTGCATTCAGCAACCAATAATGATGATCGACCAAGAGGAGATTTCATAATAAATTTTTCTGATATGTGGGGCGGGAAACTGCCCCACTCGAATATAGGATGAGCCATGCACAAATTTTTCGATACGTTATATGGAGAAGAGTTAAAATATGATATTGCCCTGTGGACACTGCCAGATAAGAAAACGAAGTGTTTACCTATTCGAGCCATTCAAGATTTTGTAAAAAATAATATAAACAGTAAAGACATTTATTATCATGTAGGGTTATCAAAAAAACAAATAAAAAACGGTCGATACAGGGCTATAGATATTCAAGCTATTCCGGGATTTTGGCTGGATATAGACATCGCCAATAATGGCGAGAAAAAACCGAGATTTAAAAGCTTTGAACATTTTCAAATATTTCTTGAAAGGAATAAACTGCCTGAGCCAACTATATATGTATCGAGCGGATACGGACTACACGTATACTGGGTGTTCAACGAATTACTGGAATTCACTCCAGGGAAGAGCGCAAAGGGTGTCGCAGAAAAATTAGCGAAGTGGAACTTACTTATAAAACATCTTGCCAATAAAGAGGGCATCGTCGTTGATTCTGTTTTTGATCTATCACGAGTATTGCGAGTACCCGGTACAATTAATTATAAAAACAACGAACAAAATCCTGTTTATGTAATAATAAACAATACATCCATACGATATGACATATCAGATTTTGACATATATACCTCGGGTATTGATGTTGACGTTAACCTCGAGAAATCAATCATTGCAATGAAATTTATTCTTGATGCAAACGCGGTTCCGCCATTTGAAAAATTCGATATACTTGCTTCAAACGATCCAGACTTTAACGCGACGTGGGAGGGCAACCGACCTGATTTAAAAGATGGCTCTGCGTCATCGTATGATATGGCGCTCACAATAAGGGCAGCACGGGCCGGATGGACAGACCAAGAATTGGCGAATTTGTTAATCGCCCGAAGACGAAAAGCAGGGGATGAATTAAAATTACGTGAGAGATATTATGACCTGACAATTTTAAAGGCAAAGGAATTTATAAAAGAGGAGCAGGCACGAAACCGTATTGAAGATTTCGCTCTGTCACCCGGACCGCTCGAAGCCCAAGAGGACAAAGACACTATCTGCCAGGAATTATCTATATTGTTTAAAATTAACGTAAAACGTATAATAAAATATACATCGGACGAAAGTGCCGATGAGCCGATATATTTATTGGTGACTGATAGGGGGAGTATTAATTTGGGGACGGTAAAATATTTAATAGGACAAGGGCATTTCAGGCAAAAAGTCGCTGCCGCTGCCGGCGCCTGTATCCGGAACTTCAAATCAAATACCTGGGATTCAATAAGACAAACATTATTGGATGCTTGTACTATTGTAGATATAGGAGACAATACGACAGAGAGGCAGTTTGCAAGTTATCTGCTGGAATATATAAAAGACAACCCGCCTGCTGATACGTTGGATGACGATATCGCGGAAAATAATCTCCCGTACAAAACAAAGGATATTTTGTACATATTTGCACTGGGTTTTAAAAATTATACTTACCGTATATATCGAGAGCGATATACGGTACAGCAAGTTGGTAAACTACTGCGACAAGCCGGTGCGACATACGAAAAAATTAATATAAAACTCGACAACAAATGGACAACAAAAGGCGTATGGAATGTATCTGGTTTCATAAACCAAGAATAACGTACAACTATACAAGAAATAGGGGCAAAATTTAATACATGGAGGCAATGATTATGATAGGAAAATACACTCATGGGGGTAAGCGTCCAGGTTCGGGCAGAAAAAAGTCGGCTGATAAAAAAATAAACTATACTACAAAACTCCGACCGTGGATAAAGATCCGTATGAAAACAGTAGGGAATCAAGCGCAGCTCGTCGAAGATGCAATTCTCAAATATACCGGATGGAGAGATGAGTAACATTGATATCGCCGTGAGGGAGCTTCGGATTATCGGCCCGCCGGGAACTGGAAAAACAACATATTTATCGAGGCAGGTCGCCGTAGCAGCGTCTAAATATGGAGGGAAGAATGTTAGGGCAGCAAGCCTCACCCGTACTGCTGCGGCGGAGATTTCCAGAAGGGTAAATTCAGTGCCCCGATCTAATGTCGGCACGTTACATTCACATGCGTATCACCTGTTGGATTGTCCAGATATTTTTATTGGTAAGATCGTAATAGAATGGAACGAACATATAAAAAAAGCAGGGAAACCACATTTGCAATTAACCGTTGCAAGCGGGGCATCGGAAAATGATAAATCTGATTTTTTTACCCATGAAACGATAGGTGATGAATATTATAATGAGATAAGTTTGTTACGTTCTCGGATGATACCGTCACGATTATGGAAACAAAAATTAATATCATTTTATAATAAAATAACTGCATGGAAAACAGAGCATGAAGTATTAGATTTTCAGGATATGATTGCAATGTGCATTGATAGAGAGATGTTGTTGCCGGGCAAGGCGTTTTTTCTGGATGAGGCGCAGGACATGGATTTATTGGAAATGTCCCTTGCTAGAATGTGGGCAAAAACTATGCAGGTATTTATCGTGGTGGGTGACCCGGATCAAAATCTCTACCAATGGCGAGGGTCAGATCCGAATGTATTTACAACACCAAAATTACCGGATGACTGCTACAGGATATTATCACAATCATATCGTGTACCAGTGGTAATACATTCGTATGCGGTAAATTGGATAGAGAAAATTAAAAATCGGAAAAAGGCACCATATTATCCAACACAGACGAGGGGTGCGGTGCATAGATGGCGACAAGGAAATTATAAATTTCCAAAACCTATTATAGATGAGGCGGTTGAATATGCTAAGCATGGACAAACATCTATGATTTTGGCATCATGCTCGTATATGTTAGAGGACGCTAAACGGTATATGAAATTACAGGGTATCCCATTTTATAATCCCTATCGCCGGAAACGGGGAGACTGGAACCCTGTTAATAATATTGCAAAAAGGTTACATTCTTATCTCAAAACAACGGAAACTGATGATTTGTGGACTGCAAAAGAATTGTATGAATGGGCTGAATTATTAAGAGCTAAAGATTATTTGAACCGGGGTGCAAAAAAAGAGATGGCTGAATTTTCAAAAGGAGATTTTTCTGAAAATAAAACAACACTACATATACTAAATATATTATTTAAAGAGAATTATTTCCCGGCACTGCATGGAAATATTGATTGGTTAAACAAAGCAGTATTACCAAAATATAAAAAGATGCTATCCTACCCTGAGCAGGTATATAAACGAGCCGGGAATAGATATGTTCTGAATGCTCGGCCAAAAATAATTCTGGGAACTATACACTCAGTAAAGGGCGGCGAGGCAGATAATGTATTCGTTTTTCCCGATCTATCCATGCAGGCAATGGAAGGCTATATAAAGAGTCCGGATCCAGTTACCCGGTTATTTTATGTGGCATTCACCAGAGCAAAAAATAAACTTTATCTCTGTAACGAGTGCAGTGGTGCAAGAGTAAAATGGATGTAAAAAAACATGAAAAAGGTCTTGACTTTAATCAAGTTATTTTATATATTGTAGGTGAGATGAAAAATACAACAAACATACAGGGAGAGAACAAAATGAAAACTATCGAAACAAAATTCAGGCACATGGACGATACCAATTTTATTACGAATAAATGGGACGTCTGCGAATTACAGGGTACACCAAAACAACCACGGAAATACCCCCCCTCAAAAATGGGTGATCCTGTAATTAGAATAACGGACGCTGATTATTTTCACGAAACCGTTTAAAAAATAACAAATTGCGCTTATGCAGATGGGTACACAGAAGATGTAACTTATCTGTACCCCCATATGGCACCCATTTACAGGTCAGGGGATTTTTATTTCCACAAATAAAGCAATGCGTAATTAACTAAAGGAGTATCATGTTTGACCCTGAAGAGTATTATCAAAAACAACACCGAAATGTAAGCATTGGACAGTGTTCGTGTGGCTACGTTTATGATGTTGAGAACGGGCCATGCCCGAAATGCGGGGTGGATGAAGCTTTATTATTAGAAGACTGGGAAATTGAGAACCCATTCGTATAATCCACAAAACAAGCCGGGGGTTATGGCTCCCGGCTCCCGGCTCCCGCCTAAAAGGAAACATTAATACATAAAGGAGACCGTTATGAAATTAATAAGAGATATTAGCAAAATTGATTTTAATGATCACGTGATTGTTGATAAATTTTTTTCAAAAATTATAATGACCCGCGAGGATGTCAAAGACGGTATAATAAGAGGTTGTACTTTTTCAGAATGCATTTTCCAAAACGTGCGTTTTGAATCGTTGACGTTCCCCTATTCAATATTCTCAAAATGTATTTTCGAGGGATTGTGTTTCGATGGTTGTGATTTAACCGAAACGCAATTTTTTGAAAACGATTATAAGAATGTTACAATAAATAGTTGACATTGTATTGTAACTACTCCGTTTCACCCGGTCAACAGGGGCACTTTTTAGTGTCCCTGTTTTTTGTTGACATTATATAAATAGATGTATACCTTGTATTGGAGGGATGTATGGCAAATGCTGTTCAAAACTACGCTATCAAAGAATTAAATAAACTCAAAAACTGTAAGGCAATTCCTATTACTGTATCCATATATATGGAACGTGGTACATTAGACATAATCGCATGTTATAAGGGCCGGTTTCTGACTTTTGAAGTAAAAACAGGTTCAGATACTATATCGGATATTCAAAAAATAAGAATTAATGAATGGGCTGAAGCCGGAGCTTTGTTGGGTGTTTTGGAATGTAAAAAAGATGTTGATAACTTAATTATACAGTTACTCAAATTTTGATAAGGGAAAAATATTTAAATGAAAAAAAATCGAGGACGACCGCCTAAAATAACCAACACTAAACTCATCGATCGATGCCTCGGAGCGATTAAATCTGGTGCGTATATAGAAACAGCTGCGGCTTTTGCCGGGATAGCAAAAGACACTTTTTATAATTGGTTGAAACATGGTGCAAGGGTTAAAGATGATGTTACTGATGGTAAGACCATCAGTAACGAAGACCAACTGTATGTTAATTTTTCGGACGCAGTAGAAAAAGCACAGGCCGAAGCAGAAATCAGGGATTTATTAATTATTTCTTCGGCCGCTAAAGGCGGTAAAGAAAAAATAAGGGAAACTGTAAAATATGAAAAAATTATTACAGATAGTGGAAAAGTGCTTAAGGAGGTTGAGGTCGAAAGAACGCAAACTAAAGAAAAAACCGCTCCGTCATGGCAGGCATCAGCATGGCGGCTGGAGCGAAAGTTTCCCGACAAATGGGGGCGGCGAACGATTGTTGCCGGGGATAAAGAACGACCAATGTCTGTTAGATATGCGCTGCCTGATAATGGCCGGGACGCACCGAAATAATATACCGTCGTATATACTACTTAAAACACGATTCTATTTTGAAAATCCAGAAAAGGATTTAATCGCAAGCATAACAATAATGAATTAATGATTAATAAAGACCAAATAATATTAAAGCCACAATCTGGGCCGCAAGAAAGATTTTGCGGATCCTCCGCTGATATTGTTATTTTTGGAGGTGCTGCTGGTGGTGGAAAAACATATGGACTGTTATTAGAGGCTGGAAGAAATATTGAGGTGCCTGGATATGGTGCCGTCCTGTTTCGGCGCACATATGCGCAGGTAACAAAAGAAGGCGGATTATGGGATACATCAGAATTAATCTATCCTTACCTTGGCGGGCGTGCAGCATCGCATCAATGGAGCTTCCCATCCGATACAAAAATTGCTATGGCACATCTTCAACATGAAAAACACAAATACGACTGGGATGGATCACAGATCCCACTAATCGGATTTGATGAGCTGATACATTTTACTAAGTCCCAGTTTTTTTATTTGTTATCCCGGAATAGAAGTACCTGCCCTGTCCGGCCATATATAAGGGCCACAACAAACCCGGATGCTGATTCATGGGTCGCTGATTTTATCGCATGGTGGATTAATCAGGAAACCGGATATCCTATAAAAGAACGCGATGGCATAGTACGGTATTTTTTGAGAGTCGATGCAAGTGATCAGCTAAAATGGTTCGACACAAAAACACAGGGAATCCGGTATGCAGTAAAAGAGTGCGGATTTAAAGAAGATGAAGCTCAATATCTTATTAAGAGTTTCACCTTTATTTTAAGCACACTTTATGATAATAAGATATTAATGGAAAAGGACCCGTATTATTTGGGAAACCTACAGAATTTATCGCAAATTGAACGGGAACGATTATTACATGGCAACTGGAAAATTCAAGCCGCCGGTGGTGGCATCATTAATAAATCGTGGCTTCGCCGTATGGTTGAATTATTACCTATCAAACATCAAATATTAAAAGCTGTGCGATACTGGGACAAGGGAGGCACAGATGAGGAGGAGGAAAATTCAAGCGGCGCCTCCTATACTGCAAGCTGCCTGATGCTTGAGTTGATTAATAAACAAGTGCTTATTGGAGACATCACGCAAGAAAAATTAAGCGCAGGCAAACGTGAGAATTTTATAAAACGAATTACGGCAGAGGACAATGAGAGATGGGAAGAAAAATATCAAGTCGGTGTTGAGCAGGAACCGGGATCAGGCGGAAAAGAATCTGCTAATAATACAGTCAGGAATCTGCAAGGCTATTCGGTTTATAAAGACCTGCCAAAAGGTGATAAGATTACCCGCATGTATCCATTCGCGGCATATGCCGAGCAGGGTAACGTTTTATTATTACACGCACCGTGGGCCGAGGACTACAGAAACACGCTGCACAATATTCGTCCAGGGGTAAATTGCGATGTTGGCGATGCTACATCTGGAGCGTTCAACCAAATTGCTGGATTGTTGAAAACTAAAAAAGGAGGTGTCTGGTGAAAGCAGACAAAATTAAACATTTTATATTACTGTTCGGTGTAACATTTCCGGCTCTTTATTTTTTGAGTATAATACAGGCAATGTAGTTTTTAATATAGAGTAAAAAAGTTTTTTTATTCTAAGGTCGAAAAAGTTTTTTTTAAAATATTGGAGATAGAAAACAATGATAAGTTTAATAAAAATAATAGGTTATAACTCCAATACGAGAAATACAGTAAATATTAAGTATGTTTGTAAGTATAATAATAATAATAGTTTATACTCCAATATGAAAATCTTATTTAATATGATTGTAATTTTAACTAAATTAATGTAAAATATAAACATAGGTCATTAATATGAGAAATAGCCAAATATTGGAAAACACGTCTTTAACACCTGGGGTTTTTTTTACACAAAACATATTACCCTTTTTCCCTATATATATAAGTCCCCTTTTTATAGTGGTTTATATCAACTACATGCTTAATATCTACTGTATTTCCTCGTATTGGAGTTGTGGAGCCTGTTATAAGTATTTAATTTTATTAAACTTACGTTATGAAAATCAAGGGGGGGTTAATATTTACCCCCCTATTCTAAATATTGGAGTTCGTAAACTCATAAAAAACATGCAATTAAAAGAAAAGAGGACATTATGAGCGATATATTTAACAGGCTCTTACTCCGTGGATACAACAACTTAATGTTTGGCGGCAATAGAGATCTAACCAAGGTTTTTGGGTATCCTGAAACCGTAAATTTTGATACGTACTTTGATTTCTACAAACGCAATGGCTTATGTAAGCGTATTGTCACCCTTCCGTGTGAGCAGGCGTGGAAAAATCCGCCACAATTTATAGTAAAAGCAAATCCATATACAGAGTTAGACATTATGTTTAAGCGTTTAAAGATGTGGGCCAGATTGGAGCAGTTGGACAGGTTATCTGGTATCGGAAGATTTGGGGTGTTGTTTATGGGCGTGGGAGCGGGTGGCGGCAAATTATCTGAACCAATCGAGCAGGGTACGATTCGCCAATCTGCACATTTATTGTATGTCAAGGCCTATTCAGAGCAAAATGTTTCGATTAATACCTATGAAGACAAAAATACCAGTGAAAGATATGGGCTTCCCGAGACGTATAAAATTAAAATGCAGGCAGGGAAAAGAGGGAGTTCTTATAAAACATATGTCGTGCATTGGACAAGGATTATACACGTAGCAGAAAATTGTGATGAGAGTGATGTATTTGGCACACCCAGATTAGAAGCTGTTATTAATAGGATGTACGATTTAGAAAAAATTGTTGGCGGGTCAGCAGAAGTGTTCTGGAAAAATGCCGTTCAGCGAGTCGCATTCGATGTTGATGCAGATGCAGAATTAACGATAGATGCAAAAGCTGACATGGCGGAACAGATAGAGGAACTGGAGCATAATCTTAGATCATATATCCGCACGCAGGGAGTAACGCCGCATACTTTTGGCGGTAAACATGGTAATCCAAAAAGCACATATGATATTGCTGTAGCGTTTATATCAGGGACAACTGGTATTCCTCGGCGACTATTGGAGGGCTCTGAACGGGGTGAGCTTGCGAGCTCTCAGGATATTAAAAATTACTCTTCTAAGATATCCGCACGCCAAACAAGGCACATTAATCCAAATATTTTTCGGCAGATGTTTGAGCGATTTGAATATTACGGAATAATTAAGAACCAAGAACAGATTGAAATACAATGGCCCAGTCTGTATGAAATGGATGAAAAGCTACAGGCAGAGATCGCAAAAGAGAGAGCCGAGGCTCTGAAATTTTTGTCGCCGCTACCAGTAGGTGACCTGATTACGGAGGAGGAGGCACGAGAACTGCTTGGTTTTGAGAGAAAGAGTTCTGGTGAATTTTGATAATTCTTATTGATAAATATGATCCGTCTGGTACTTTGCGTATGCGGAATAAATATTCTGCGGCATTTGATAAGCGGTTAAATGGGGTTCTGCGGAAAACGAGGCAGGCCATAAAAATCGATGATGCATTTCAGTTTAATAATCAATTTATTTGGAATGGCTTGCGATTCGATGTTGCATTTAACGGTACAACCACGGCTGAAATATTAGTAACATTTGATAACTGGTTTGAGGCATTACAAAACGTAGAATTGCTCGATGGTTTAAAGGCAACTGATCCATATATAAAGAATTGGACTGACATGTACATTGAATCAGTATATAGTTCTACTGCTGAAAGGGCGGGGCGTTTCATTGAGGCATCGGGGACGCCATTAAATTATGATAGTATAGATGATATAATTAAGCAGCCGCATTTTAGGGATTCGGTACAACATTTAAAAAAAATGAATTATGAAAATTTTAAAAACATCATAGAAGATGGAAATGAAAAAATTAGTCGTGTAGCGCGGCAAGTCATTTCTGATGCATACAGGGAGGGGTTATCACCGCGGCAAATTGGTGGTAAATTATTTGAGGCGATAAAAGACAGAATTGAACATCTCGAGCGGTGGCGTTGTGATATTTTGGCGGAAACAGAAATTGTTAGAGCGCATGCCGAGTCATCGTTGGATATGTTTGAATATTTCGGTATTGAAAATGTAACCGCTGTTGTAGAATTCACAACAGCAATGGATGAGCGAGTATGTGATGAATGTAGCTATCTTGAAGGTAGAATTTTTACTATACAGGAAGCTCGAGGCATTATTCCGGTACATCCTCGATGTCGGTGTTCTTGGTTGCCTGCGGAGCTTCCTGAAACAGTTGCAGTAAAGAGAAAATAAAAAAACCTTGACATTACTAATTTTTATTAACATGTTATAAACAGATAACCAAGGAGATTGTTTTGCAGACGTATAAATTAAGGTTAAACGCAAACAACCCCAAAAAGGGCACTTACCAACAGAAAGAATATTATATCATTCCTGCCGTCATTCAGACTCCTGGTGTACGAAATGATACATTATGGACGAAGGAGGAGCTTTCTAAAAATTATCTTAACTGGGCAAATACGCCCATTATATTAGATCATACATATGACAATAATGGTAATCCGACGACAGCGAGCGAACCCGGTATTCTGGATGATCTTATGCTTGGTGTTTTATTTAATCCGAGTTTTAACGAAAAAACCGGTGCCGTAGGTGGGGATTTTTGGCTCAGTGTTGATAGTGTAAATAGTGTGCCGTCCTTAAGGGAGCGGATTGACAATGGCGAACCGATAGATGTATCTGTAGGGTATTATCCTTATTTAACTGATCCGACCCCCGGCGTATATAATGGAGTTGAATACGCCGAAGTTGATTATGGGTTTATTCCAGATCATATTGCAATTTTGTTTGATACGCCGGGGGCTTGTTCTATAGCCGATGGTTGTGGATTACAAAATAATACAACAAAAACACAGCAATTAATTGAGTTCGCAAAGAGCCTAACAAATATAGGAGATTCAAAAATGATTCGTAATGCAAAAAAAGAGGATGAAAAAAAACGGTCTGAGCTAATAGCGACTATCCTAAAAACGAATGGCTTGTCTGATGAATTAGGGGGAAAAGATTTTAAAGACATGACCGTTTGCGGGCTTGAGCTTTTCGCATCATTTGCAGAAAAGTTTGAGGAGCAGGAAGAGAAAGTGAAAGATTATGCTGGCGAGCTGGCCACGCAAGATGAAAAAATAAAGAAATATGAAAAGGATGTTGTGGCCGACAAGGACAAGGACAAGGATGATTCTTTTACAAAGTTGTTCGGCGAGGATGTCAAGATGGAAGACATCGTGGCTGCGGTGAGGGCGTACAAAGATGCAAAAAAGGTTGAGGCTGAAAATTCATTAGCAATTAAGACAGAGCTTGCTAAGGAATATAAGGTAGATGCTGTTATTCTTGATGGTATGACCAATGCTGCTATGATGGCGATGAAAAAGACGCTTAAGGCAGAGGCTCAAAAGGGTACAACCTTTATCGGCTCGCCTCCACAGAGTTTTTCTGCCGAGAGGAAAGGCCCCGGTTATAAGCCGACATTTGGCGAGGAGTAAGTGGTTTAACAATCATTAATTAGTATGAGGTGTTAAAATGGCAACAAATGTTTATACGATTATAAAACGAGGTGATGGGATAAGAACTGAGGGGGAGGCGTCTGAGGCTATTGATCTTGGTTTGTTTGTAGAGCCGGA
>Ga0207997_1000800_pt1 | contig 15969 bp, 30 predicted proteins | sample AntAceMetag02UKN_FD_184777 | JGI IMG/M metagenome (GOLD analysis project Ga0207997, IMG submission 184777) | Saline lake microbial communities from Ace Lake, Antarctica - Antarctic Ace Lake Metagenome 02UKN (SPAdes) (version 2) | ecosystem: Environmental > Aquatic > Non-marine Saline and...
GAGAGAATATAAGCGTCCACGTTTACGATTTTATTTCCAAACCTTTTTATATACCTAAACGGATACTTTTCTGAAAAACATGCAAACTGAAGAAACAGAAAGAGCCTTGACTAGAGACTATCTAAAAGGGAAAGTCTTATTATGGGTGAAATCTGGTCATTCCTATCGCAAGACCTCTCAAATCCTAGATGTGCCAATAATGACAGTCCGATACTGGTGTCTCAAGAATGGTGTTAAATCGAAGTATAAACGCATTTGTAAGGCATCTAACAAGGAACTACTTGGATACATAAGACGTAAGGCACAGGTCACTACAAGGCAGGTCATGATTAAATTTCACTACAAGTCCTTTGATGGCATGACCAGACGTTTACGCTTTCTATACAGCAAGGGTCTACTTACATATGATTTTGTTAATAATGCTAAGCATTGGAGAATAGTCAATGACGAAAAATCTGACAAAGGTAAAAGCCGTAATCGTGATAGAACCAGTAAAAGATAGGGGTCAGGGTTTTGACCCTATAAAAACGGCTGTTGATTATATTGAGAGCCGTAAGGCATGTCCTCGTTATCTCATAGAGGTTGGCGATTATGTTTCACCTTTGCGTGACATCTATGATTTTCGCATGAAATTTCGTATCTATGAGCCGTCCAGTAATAAGGAGATAGACATTATCCTTGCAAGGATTAGGAAAGACATAGAATTTTTTGATTTGGTTAAACAATAAACTATTTATATATCCTTTTACATATCCTTCCTCGCACAACGTAAAAGCCATTTGGCTAAAACTCTGTGCAGGAAACAAAAAAAATGACAAAACAAAAAGAACTCATAGACGAAAGTGAATACGAAGAAGTTGAAGACCCAGACTTCTTTAAATTTGAGAATGTGGGCGATAAAGTATCCGGTGAACTCGTAGACATAGGGACAAGCGACAAATACAATTTTGGTCTATACACTCTGGAAAAGCCTGACGGGGAACAGCTTAGGTTTCACGGCTCAGCACACCTTGACACACGTATGAAACGCATAGGCATCGGTGACAGTGTTATCGTTGAATACCAAGACGTAGAAAAGAAAGAGAAAGGAGAAATGAAACTCTTTTCAGTCAAACTCAAAAAGAGGGCTTAAAGCCCCTCTCCCTCAAGGGTGAAATCATGGATGAAGAAACCTTCCTTGAAATAAGGGAAATATATCTGAAAAGTTTGAGGCTTTTTAGGAAAGCAAAGAAACTAAGAGCAATGTCTATTACACAACAGAGGTAAATCAGATGAAAGATATTATGAAGTATTCACAGAAATGCCCTAAATGTGGGGAAAATATTGAGATTACTGTTAGTATTGACGATAACAAATCAAAGCTTTTATCTACAAATCACAGGGTTTTGGGGAGACAGGACTATGACAAAGAAAAGCATAAAATCAGAGAATGAGGAATTTTTTGCAGACCTTGAGAATAATATAGTCAAGGACATGAAAATGCTTGGGCTGATTGAATGAGCATGAGAAAGATAAGATTAGGGGACGTTGTAGAGGACACCCTGACAGACTTTAAAGGGACAGTGGTGGCGAAGGCTAATTATCTGCATGGATGTATACAATGCGAAGTTCAGCCAAGAGAATTAAAGGATGGTCATGTAATCGAGGCTGTATGGATTGACGAACCCCAATTAAGGATAATTAAACTGACGACTAAAAAGAAGGCTAAGCCTAAACATGGCGGTGTCAGATGTCACCCGTAAAAAAGGACAATAAATGGATAGGCAAGTATTTCTGCAATAAATGTGAGCATAATCACTACCTGAGATACAGTTCAAAAGAGAATTGTGTCTATCGCAAACATTATCATATGAGGCGTTAAGCATGACTGAACTTGATGAATTAATAAAACAAAGAAAAGCCCTTGAAAAGGATACGGCTCAAAGAAATGCCATTGAAAAGGAAAAGGGAAAAATCAAGGAACTACAAGAGCAACGGGAAAATGATAGGAAATCAAAGACAGTTTTCGGTAAGATAAAGAAAAACATCAAAAATATCAATATTGAGAAAGTTGTCCATCCTGAACGATTCAAAGAGGACGGCACAAGGAGAAAAGGCAAGGCAGGTAGGGAATAATGGTAAAGACCCGCAGATATTTCATGGAAATCACAAGCCTTGACACCTATTCTGATGAGGAACTTGCCACTAAACTTGATAATCTACTTCCCAACACCTGTATAAAGATACACAGGTCGGCAATAATTGAGGTAAGGAAAAAATGGTAGAACATAAAGCGTTGGCGTTTGAAGTAATCGAATGTTATAAATGTCATGTGCAATTTTGCGTAACAAAAGAGCATAATGAAAGTTTATTGCAGAGTAAAACAAGTTTTTTCTGTCCTAACGGTCACAGTCAGATATACACTGGAAAATCAGATAAAGAGATAGTGGGAGAGCTTAAACAAAAAATTAATGTTTGCAGTCTTGCTCGAAGGGAACTGTCACAGGAATTAGATAGAAAAGATAAATCAATCAAAGCATACAAAATGTTGTATTGCAAGGAAAAGAAGGCAAGGAAAAATGGATAAAAAATTACTGCTTTATGATATTTTACACCTTGTTATTCCTGTTTTTTCGTGTCTAGGGGTCGCTATTATCTCTATTGATGTTTCAATGTTCATGCTTGAATCCGGCATCATCCAGAGAAATGTTTTCTCGGCAATCGGCTCTATTTCCATTATTTTCTTTTTCAGTTTCAGGGTTTTTTATTTCTTTGACTATCACATAAGCAGAATGAAAAAAGAATATAAAACAGAGGTTAAAAATGCTAAAAAGAAAGATAAGAAAGATAGGCAGTAGCCTTGTTGTGACAATACCCATGCAGATAGCTGAGGCTTTTGGCTATTCTGAGGGGATGCTCTTGGATGTGGAAGTATCTGATGACATGATTGTTTACAAGAAGGTCAAGCCATGAAAGTATGGGAATTTATAAGGGACTTTTCAGTCATGGCATGGGTAAGGGTAATCCTGACCATTGTATGTGCCATTTCCTCAATGTATGTAATCTATTACGGATTTTCCAACATACATACTACTCACGGTCTTGCTTTCATCCTTACAGGGTTCTTGTCCCTGTTCACGATACATAGGCTTTACGAAATATTATCAGATGTGGAATAATGAAATTAGGAAAAGGCGAAGGTAAACATCATAGTTGGACTGTCGGTTACCACAAGATTGAAACAACATGCCTACCGAATGGAGACAGGGCAAGAGTGTTGATATGGAAAGAATAGATAGTCATGGAATAGACTGTCCATGTGATGAATGTGAAAAGATTAGAGACTTGATTAAGGGCAAGGTATTATCTGGAGAGGTTTATCTTTCTGGATTGCCTAAGGATAAGAATAAAATAATGAAATAGGAGGTAAATTATGACGAAAATGATGAAAGTCAAAAAGATGCTTGCAGGAAAAGACCCAAAGGATATTGCCCATTGGTTCTTGGAGAAATCTCTTATACTTATGAAAGAGGCAGGTGTCCCCAAAAAGGTAGTAATAAAATATATAGAAGATAATTATGATAGACCTATTAAGAACGTAAAAGCATGAAACAATCAAAGATAGAACGCAAAAGGATGTATAGGGATTTCTGGCATGAATGTCTAAGATGGACACTTGCCCTATTCCTGCTTGCATCCCTCCTTACAACTGCATTGCTTGTCTATTTCAAATTAGGCTTTCATCCATTAGTTTACATAATACTCTTTTTCATCTGTTTTTTCGTGGCGTGGATATTCATGTTCCGCAAACAGCCCATGAGAAAGGATTTTGAGGGTGATAATTAATGAAAAAAGCAAAGAAAATCAAGATAAAACACACGCAAAAAGTGGCATGGGATATGAGTGAACTCTACCTTAATACGTCAAGCCCCCTGCATTGTGACAAATGCAAATCACGGCTTGGGATACTGCATATTATCAGATGTGCATTATTCAAAAAACAGGGAGAGCATTATTTTGCTGTCTGCAAGAATAAGGATTGCCGTCATATCAACCGAAGGATTAAAGGCAACTATAAAGACGAAGTAAACGAGAAATGGAAGGATTTAGAGCTTGAGATACGAAAACAGAAAGAGGATTGAATGGCAATTATTATTTCTGCTCATATTCTGGTCTATCGCCTCGTTCACGCTGATAACCCAAAACAACCATTTGCCCGTAGCAGACCCTAACTCTGTAATGCAGATGTGGAAAGACAAGTTCAGACCAAGCCCTTATGAATACTACCCCCTTGAGTATAACCCGTATAATGAACGTATGACCCTTATAGAATCCTGTTGTATATGGATAGGATTTTTCTATGGATGGATGCGTCTTTTTAATATTTTTAGGATAACGCTTGATGATGATAAGGAATGTCAATGGGAACATTTCTGGGGGCTTTGCGAAAATGTATGACTTTCTAAGGCAGATATTCAGCAATCTTGATTTTAGTGTTTGCAGAATATCATTTCCTGAGGATAAATCCAAATATATCCAAAAGAGAGAGCAAGGCATTGTTTTATACACAAAGCCTAAATCAGAGCATCGAACTTCTTATAAAAAGCCTGAAATCAATCGCAGACTTAATACTTTTAGGGTTCAAACCCACACCAAAAAGTAATTAAAGAGCTATTTTATTATAAACTTAGGTGAAAAAGTTTAGATGGCTAAATATTCCAAAAAATTTATGGACACCCTTATAGAGCTTATTTTCGGTTTAGTCTTGTTACCGGTTGCGGCTTCTTTAATAGCAACAACTATTGCAGACCCAAACATTGCAAACGACTCAAATGGCGCAATAATCATTATAATCATAGGTATTATATTGGTATTTGTCGCATTAGGGCTTGTCTATCATGTAGTAAAACAACTCTTCTAAGGAGGTTGATAATTATGGATGTCGTTCAAATCCTACGATTACTGCTTGAGCGAAAGCCATCTACCTCTTTATTGGAGACAATGTAATGACAAAAAAGATATTAACTAAAACAATATCCTTTCTTTTTCTTTCCATATTAGTGTGTAATATATTTTTTATTTCTTTTTCTGAAGCTACAGAGAGTTATTCTGAGGATTTTGAGGACGATGTCAACAATACAGACCCCTCAGATGATTGGTATACATACTCTGAGACTGCTGATTTAAAATGCGATAGCGGTCTGCATCATTCAGGCAGTTTAAGTTTTCTTGACCCTTCTGTTGACGCAAATGGCTATGGTCGTTTTACTCTTGATGAAAGTCAGGCTGTCACGAACCTTACAGCTTGGTTTATCTGTGAGGTCGATAATGTTGGGGCTTGGAATGGCTATCTTGACCTATACAGCGAGGATGGAAGAATAATAGACATAGATATTGAGGATTACGGAAGTGCAACTGAGGATGTTCTTTTCAACAGCAACAGCCAATCTTTTCATTGGGCAATGTCAACATGGTATGAGCTTAACATAGAGCTTAACTGGACTGATGACACATTCAGAGGCAGGGTAAATGGAATATGGTCATCTTGGTATGCCTTTTCAACTACAGGCAGTGTCCTTGAGAATTTTGATGTTCGCTGTGGTGACACAGGCATCGGGACTGTCATGGATTGGGATGATTTTACTCTTTATTATGAGCTTCCCCCTCCCACATCCCCATTTATAGAGGACTTTGACGATGACACAGTCGGTCAAAACTCATCTGAGGACTGGTATACATATTCAGAGGGCGGGAATAATTCTGTTGCGGACACGGATAGTAAATCCGGAACTAACAGTCTTTATGTTGATGGCTTTCCCACTAATATGACAATCTTTAATCTTGACACCCCTATAACTGAGAGAATTGATTTATCATTTTGGTTTAAACCTATGAACACTACTGGAAATCACTCATTTCATTTTTATAACCATACAAATTCTATTTTGACGTTTTCTACATTTTCCGGAACTGACCCTTATGACGGCTTTATACGTGATGAGGGTGTCAATACTACTGTTAGATGGTATCCTAATTATTGGTATAGCATTAGGTATATGCTTGATATAGCGAATGAGAGCTACAATCTTGCAATCTATGGCACAGAGCATATCTTTGTAGATGCGGGTCTTAACCTGTTATACAGCAATACAGCAGGAACTCTTTCCAATGGTGAGGATTTGGATAGGATTGTTTTCTATTCCTCTGGAGGATATTTTGATGATGTTGTGCTTAATACCCCTATAAATTATCCTGTCGCATCTTTGAACTCTCCTGCAAACGATAGTCAGGTGAACCTTCCGGTAACGCTTTCAGTTAATATTACGGACAATGACTATAATGACACATGCCTTGTGCATTTTTATATTGCGGTAAAAACAGCCGTTGGCTATGCAGTAAACTATGAGGGTTTTGATGTTATTTACACAGACGGCACAGCTTCTATTTCTTATTATGACACTTTATTTATAAACAAGACAGTATATTGGTTTGTGGTCCTCAATGACAGTTTTCTTAATTCAGACGTTTACCCCAAGTCTGGATTTAAAGCAAGTGGCACTATGGGTTTACCAAGCGGTTTGGAAAATGAGAGTTCCTTTAATGAAAGTGATTTTTATTGTTGGGCTATCAGGACGCCTCCAAACAATAATGCGACAATTACCGTGAACTACCCTCTTGACACAAATATTTATACAACTGTGGAATGGGCAGATGACCATGAACTTAGTTTTACATATAATGACCTTGATGGTGATGACGCCTATCTTATGATACAATTCTTACGCTATGGCTCAAGACATAATTATCCTTATGTATATTCTCCATTGACAAATGGGACTTATACTATTGATTTGAAGCCTTACATACATTTTGACGATACAATATACGGCATACGATTTGACGGCTATGAATATCATGAGGGTTGGGCTTTATACAGGGAATTTGCAAATATCACGTTCATAATAGGAGACTCAGACCTTAACAAAGGATGGCATGTTGCCTTCCGTGACATTACGCCAGAAAATGAGAATAATACAGCACTTGGCTATCTCAATACAGGCATACAGTTCTATTGGGCAAGCAATTACTCTACATATCCAAATAGCGATTACAGGGTTGCTATATATCTTACGGATTGGGACGGCAAACTCATAGCCCATAATAGAGAACTTTATCCCACTTGGGATAGTGATAATCTATGGCAAAAGATAAAGAAATTTGAGAATTATCTAATGCCTAAGTCTTGGTATAAGATTTGGATAGGCGTTGCTGATGACAGGGTCGATTATACTAATTTTCAGTTTGATAATATCTATGGAACTACATTTATCATGGATAATTTTTCATATCATTATCAAGGGTATATAAAAGATTACAGGGTCACACCTGACCATGAGGGTGACTGGGACTATTACGGCTTTTCTTATCGCTTTGGGACTTTTCCCATAGGAACTGACATAGATTTTCCAGGTGATGAACAGGATGAGGTCTCAATCGGAGAATCCACAGGTAACGAGGGCGGGGGCTATGTAGACCCATTGTTGACCCTATATAACATACCTGGCGTAGGCTTTGTAATAGGGTTGCTTGTAATAATAGGCTTTGCACTTATTCCAATCATTATAACTCGGTCTGTCCCCCCGTTACCAATCCTTTTTCTTTTCACAGGAATGGGCGTTGTGGTATCATGGAAAATGGGCTTTTTCCCATTATGGGTATTTGTCCTTGCACTAATCGGCATCCTTGTGTTCATCTTTTATAGGGTGTGGAACTGGGCAAGCAAGCTATACGGTGAAACAGTCGTGGACGAAGGCTCACGGGCTATGGATTTTGGAAAAGAGGAACTAGGCAAACCCATTAAAGAGGCATGGTCAGGCAGAAACTTAAAAAAAGAAAAGGGGACACGGGAAAGTGCCTCAGGGGTCACAAGAGGAATATACAGAGGGGCAAAGGTTGGATACAAAGGCACAAAAGGAATAAGCGGTTTTGTAAAAAGGAGACTAAGATGAAAAATAGTATTATTATTGCTTTAGCGGTCGTTTTTCTTTTTTCAGGCTCAGCAATGGCTTTTTCAAGCAATATGATAGACCCGAATCCTGATGGCGACAGTTTTGTTTTTGAACGCAATGACCCTTATGTAACAATCGAGCTACTTGACTATAATCCTCTTATGAGCTATTATTATCAGTTAGCGGTTTACAAGAACATATATGACGCTGACATGGAAATAAAAATCGTTGACGGCAGGGAACAGGTAATGGGCTTTATGACCGAAATGACAGAAGTAATAGCCTCAGACGAAATCACTATAGAGATACCTACTGATTATCTTGTTTTTCAAAGCCTCGGCTATAATTTTTGGCTTGCCCTTTATGAATATGATGGTGAGATACTTGAGAACGTATCAGTTGAATTTTATCCTCTGATGTGGCTTGACTATAATCACACCTTTACTGATGGAATAGCATACGCATCCATACAAAATGGAAATCCTGAATATTTATCCCTTGATGGCTATACCGCATACACAGAGGGTTTCCAATTTGACATATCAGCCGTAAAGCTCAATGGGAACTATCTGGTCATAGATGAGCCTATTGTAATCCATATATTTGTTACTGACAATACATCTGACCGCAACCTTCTGGCATACGGGACAAGGAATGTTAACTGGGAAAGTAGCGACAGCCTTGACAATTTTTCCATTATGAGCAATTACACCAGAGAGGGAATAAGCGAATGTTACGGGCTAAGCTGTCCATTTGACCCTGAATACTGCGATTTCTGGGACTTTGATGATAATTGCATAATCAACTATCTTGACAGTTCATTTGCTGTTATTAACGGCATTACCAGAGCCAATGTCACATTCTCCTATTTTGATGCGGATTACGGAAATGCCTTTCAGCATTATTCTACAAAGAAGGTATTTAATGAAAGAACAGGATACTATGTCTATATAGGCTTTGATTATGATGATTATGATTACGAAAATTCATATTTTTCAATAAATGATGACACATTCATCCCTGCAAATTTTTCACTTAGCGACCTTGACTATGGAATAAACCTACATGAGGACTTATCCCAAACACACAAATATTATGGCGTCATGACTTATTTTGAGACCTTTGTAGATGACGGTCTTACAGGCGGAATGAGTGGCTCAGACCGAGAGACAGACTTTGTTACAGCCATTCGTTCATGGTGTGCCAGTGACCCCCCAAATGGCTTAGGCATGCCGTGGATGTTCACAGTCTTTGCCTTTTTGATTCCCATAGCCTTCATAGGCTCTTTATATGGCTTCATGCGTAAATATGAGATTTCCCTTCCAAGTTATTTATATGCCATTCCCCTCATTGCGGGTATCTACTGCTCATATATCATAGGATTTATGGAATATTGGGTAATGATTTTTATGATAGCATTAACAACATTTACTGTAGTATATCATTTCAGAGAGCCGTTAAGCAAAGCTGTTCCTATCATAGAGGCAGTCAAGGGTGTTCCCTACAGATGGAGAAAATCAGAGATAGGTGAACGGATACCAACACCTAGAAGAAAACGTGTAAAAGACATAGCCGTAGAAAGATATGTAAGACCGACACCTGAACTTGAGAGTTACCCTGAATATATGAGAAGTTCTGCAAGATTATACAAACAGCAACTACAACAGGAAAAAGAAGCATTAGCCTTAGGTTATCCACTTGAGCAATCATCAACTGTTACAATCAGGGCTAAAGATAATGGTGAACTTGCTAGAGCAGAGAAAACAACCCCATCCATTAAAGCAAGAGCAAATGGAACTGAAAAACTAAGAAAGCGTAAAAAAGCTCGGAGGAAAAAGTAATGGGTGAGGGCGGTAATTTCGATGTCGGCAAACTCAATATTATGCTTTTCATAATTGTCCTTGTAATGATAATAGGCTTTGTAGCCTCTATATTTGACAGCGATAACTATGCCTCAGGGATTGAAAGCGGTATGGCAAAGGATGTATCCTATTTCGGAGACAAACAAACTGGAGAGGGCAATCTTGATTTTGCGGGTTCTCTACTTGATATAATTACTGGAGGCTTTTCCTTTTTTATGAAAGGTCTCACGTTTGACATTCCCATCGTTCCTCCTATGATAGCGTGGATAATACGCATACCATTACTTGCAGTATTCTTTATTATATTATTCGATAGTATAATAATACCCGTTGCAAGTTTATCATTGAAGGCTTTAGATATTGCTGTGCCGTGGTAATCTAAAGGAGACTAATGATGAGAAAAATACTAACAATCAGCTTAATATTCCTAATGCTTAGTTCCCTATTTTTAGTGATATTGCCTGTAGACAATGTAAAAGCAGACAACCCGGCATGGTTTGATATGTCATGGACTTATAGGAAACTCATTACAATAAACCACAGCCAAGTAGATGAAAACCTTGTTAATTTTCCTATACTTATTAACTTGACAGATACAGATTTGCGTGATTATGCCCAATCTGACGGTGATGATATTATGTTTATATCATACGATGGCTCGATACAGTATAACCATGAGATTGAAAAATATTCGAGTGCTAGTGGAAAGCTCTTTGCTTGGGTAAATGTAACAAGCATTTCATCAAGCTCTGATACCTTACTATGGATGTATTATAATAATTCGGGGGCGTCAAATCAAGAGCATGTAACTGATACTTGGGATAGTAACTATATGGCTGTTTACCACATGGACTATGTCAGCAGTAAAATACAGGACAGCACAGTAAACGACAGGGATGCGTCACGGTCAGGAAATACAGCGACCACTAGCGATAAATTTTTTGGAGACTGTCAATTATTTACAGGAGATTGGTCAGGCTCAAGCTCAACCCATATCACCACTGATGATGCTTTCTTTGATACTGGGGACAGTTCAGTAACATGGTCAGCTTGGCTTTATAATAAAGGAATAACATACGATTATGGCGGCTGGTTTGAACCCTTATCAGGTAATAATGGCTATGCTTGGTATTGTCTTGTTCATGGGGCTTATTCATTCGGGGTCTGGGGTGGCGGGTCAGTAAGTGCAGGTTACGGTCAAAAACAATGGCGGTATCTTACATATACAAGAAATGGGGAGACAAATAGTGCCTACAGCAACGGCACATTACAAGATACAAACACAAATTCTGTGAATGATGATTGCTCAGGATTAACAAAGATAAGAATGGGACCTTACGCTACTTCTGGAAATCCCCCATACTGGATGAATACTTATGGCGGTTGGATAGAGGAACTCAGGATAAGCTCGGTTATACGCTCAGACGGATGGATACAAACTGAGTATAACAGTATGGAAAACGGCTCAGTAATAGGCGAATTTTTCACATTAGGAAGTCAAGCAATTTATGTCGCCCCATTAAATTTACCGCCAAGTTTTTCAAATGAAACACCTACTGATGGGGCAATAGATGTCCCTCTTGGGGATATAGTGCTATACATAGATATAAATGACACAGATGGCTTTAATTACAACTGGGGATGCTCTGACGGCTCACATAATAGTGCTATGGGCAACTCAAACGGGACTAAATTATTGATGCTTGATAATTCTTTTCCAGAGTTTGACTGCGGAACTCTTTATACATGGTGGGTAAATGCGACAGATGGCGGTAACTATACTAATGAAAGTTACAGCTTTACAACTATCCCATGCTCTATTTCCTTTTTAGATGTGTTCGTTCCTGTAAATAATTCTGAGCTTTGCCCCTGTTTTTCAAGTCTATGCTTTACTATTAGCTCAGATTCTGATACTCTAAACTATACAATCTTTCTCAATAACGGTAGCGGGTTTTATCCATACGACAGCCAAAGTAATGTCTCATCAGGTCAATACTGTCTTTGTCTCTGCGGTTTAAGGTTTAATCACAGCTATCAATGGTATGTAAATACCTCAGTCTATGGTGTGGCGACATATAATCAATCAGATACATTCACTTTTAGCACAATGGAAAACATTAATAGTTGTTATGCTGATGTCCTTCCCGATAGTATGGAAATAAGTTTTGATATTGCTCAGCTTGGCATGATACTGTCATTAATACTTTTCATCTTTTTTCTATGGATTGGGTATCACTACGAAAAAAGAAGTGCGGGGGCTTTTATACTCATGGCAGGCTTAATACTCTTGGGAATAGTTGCGGGCATCTATACCTACATGTTAAGCATTTCAATGATACTTGTCCCGCTTGCTATATTTATCTGCCTTCTTGGTATAAATAAATGGTTAATCAAGCCCAATATGGCAGAGGATGACGAGGACAAGCAAAAGCAAAAAGCATAAATAATGCTTAAAGATATATCTTTTTAGGTGACTAATGAGGGTTAATCTTGTTTAGAAGAAAAAAAGACTACAGCCCTGACGAAGCCTATGAACAGACTTTTATTGCCCATATCATCAAGGGTAATCGTCAGATAGTGAAGCGAGAGGTAATCGCAAGTAAGCGTTTTAGGGTTGATGAAGAAACATATCTAATCAAGCCTGAGTGCATTTTTTTAAAGAACATTGACGGACTATTACGTTCAGTCAGTTACTACCGTGAGGGCAATCCTAATCCCTACGATTTTAAGACCGAGAATATTGGTATATCCCCAAAAGACCTTGACAGATTGTTTGCTGAGGACTTCTTTCATATCGTTACCAATCTGCAACCAGAAAGCCGTATGCGTTACATACTTTTCGTGGTTGCGATAAACACAGCATTATCCATTGCATTTGCTACAGGGGTGATACTTAATGCCTATTTCTGATGTAGAGGATAAAGTTGACAGACTTTTCGAGAAAAAGCCCTCTAAAGCTATCCCAGAGAGCAATCCTTCAACGAAAAAACTTCGTTTCAATCCCCATCCAAAGAAAATTATAAATTTTAAGAAAAAAAGAGAATTTAAAAAAGAAAAATCTCCTGAGCCTGCCCCTGTCTCAAGTGAAATAATACAGGAACGGTCAGAGACACCTATGACCACGACCTTTTGTCCCGAAAGCGTCAATGCTGATGACCTCTATCTTGTAGAAAAAAAGCCTGATAACTATATAGAGATAAATTTCATAAAGAAAAGTCGTGTTGTGGATGCCTTCTACATATCCATAGACTGCACAAAATTTATTTACCAAAAGAAGAAATACTTAATTAGGGATGACAATATCTACTTGTTGTCTACAAAAATGGGCTCTTTCATGCCAACATGCTACTACTCGGAAAATAAGGAAGAGCCTGCAATATTCAAGCAGACAAACAAAGGGGTAACAGGCAAGGCTCTGTCTCTTTTATATATGGAACAGTTGTATACGACCCTGCTATATAGCGAGGAAGTGAAGTATAACTTCTTCATAGTTATTCTTTCCATCATCACCCTAATAGCTTATGGGGTAGGATGTTACTTCGTCTTTGCTCATGGCGGTGGTTTAGTCTCCCCTCCCCCATCTAGTCCAGAGCCTAGCCAACCCCTTGAAGCCTTTATAAATATCTTGCATACTGTCAGGGGTGGTATAAGTGGCTAAAGCTAAAAAGAAAGAAGAGCCACAGGCAGGTGTTAATGTTCTTGAAAAGATATTCGGAACGCCACAGGAGACAATCAAGGCTGAGACATCTGAGGCTGAAAATGTAAGGCTTATCATATCTGAATGGCTTGACCCCAAGCATATCAGGAGAAAGACAAGGCTTACAAAAAAGCAGGTAATTGCTATTGCTATACTGCAAAGCCTTGCTGATACATACAAGATACTGACACTTAAACGCTTTCTTGATGAATTTAGAACTGGCAAATTGTCTGAGGATGGCAAATCAAGTGCTGAACTTGAGAATATACTCAAGGCACGTATGCCGGAGATAGAGCAAAATAATCTTTCAAAACTTAGTAAATTTTTAGAATAGGTGTTAAGCATGAATGAGAGAGACTATATGTTAGGAGAGGCTATGACCCTGACCGCAGGGGCTTTGGTATTGGCAACGATAATCTGCGTCTTTATCTCTTACGGCTTAACGCCTGATATGGGCATCATAATCGCTATGGCATTTGTCGGATTTACAACCTTTTTCTTTGGATTATACTTTCACATGAAAAGACGCATCTATGTCCTTGAGAATGAAAGCCTGCTTAAAGAACACAGAAAGGATACATAAATGAAAAATTCTAAATGGTCAGTCATACAATATAGGGGTTACAACGATTTTGCCTATGGAAGTTTTGATACATACGTTACAGAAAATGAGATAGTCATAAGAGGAAAACTTAAAAAAGGCAGTAATTCCCTATATATGCTGATTAGGAGAGAATAATGAAAGCCGAAAACTCAGTTGTTGGCATATACGGATGGAAAGGGGCGGGCAAAACAACAGCACTTACACTATTTCTTTATCTTGAACTTCTTAGCGGTTTTAGGTCTAATCTTTTTTCAAACTACAAGCTAAAGTTTGCTTTTAGTTGGTTAAATGGACATGATATGATAGAACTGAACACCAAACTGAATGATAGTGCCATAGGTATAGACGAACTGCATGAATATGCAGATAGCCGTAACTCTGGCACATTGCAAAACAAACGTGTCTCAGACTTCTTTTTACAGAGCAGGCATACTAAAAGCAATGTCTATTACACAACCCAGTATAAAGACCAAGTTGACAAACGCATAAGGCGTATCACAGATATAGATGTCGTTTGCGAAAATCTCTTTAAAGACCTTGACCAAGATGGGGATGACGACTGCTTTCGCATAACCATAACTGACAGGAGACAAACAGAGGTTACGACACCCAAAGAGATTGTATTTTACGCAAAGCCCATCTTTGACCTCTTTGACAGCACAGAGCGTATCAACCCCTTTGTATTCAGCAAGAAAAAAGAAAAGGAATGGAAAGAACATGTCTCGAAAATACCTAAAAAATCTGTCGTGGCTTAACAAACAACGAGCATATTCAGAGATACTCTCAAAGAAGTTCAAACGAAAGATAAAAAGATTAAAGAACAGATACAATGCAAGAGTTGAAAAAGTAAGATTAAGGAGAGAGAAAGAGGATGGTTAAGAAACTTGTATCCGGCAATTTCTTTAATGATGTCAAAAGGCTTTTGGGATGGGGATACAAGACAGCAAAGAACAGAAGGAACAGGGAAGTGAAAAAGAATGGTTTTTTCAGCAAAATGTTTAGGGAGATGAATAAATGAGATTTTTTCTGTGGATAATATTTTTTGTGTTTTTGATAGCAAGCTATTATTTGTTTTATAGCCTGTTCACCCTCTTGGCTTTTCTTTTTATAATGTATATATTCATAAAGATAATATTTTTCGTCCAAAAGATGAGAATACCCAAAGGCAAACGAATAAAGCATAAGCTCTTGAAGGGATTTCTAAAACAAAAATACGGTAGCGAAGGGAAAAGCGTCTATAAGGAAGCCGTTAAGGAACTCAATAAGGAAGGCTATAAATAAAAAACGGATGCCCCATCACAACAAAGGACATCCGGGAGGTCTGGTGAGGAACTCGTTGAAAAGCGGGTAATCGTTATTTCTTGGGCATATCGCCTCAATAAAACTTTTATTTCTTTTTCCAGTTCTTTCTTTTTCTTGCAAAATCAGGTTTCTTTCCGGTCTGCAAGCATTTCTTTCTGCGTTTACCTTGTGGCATCATATCACCTAATAAGCCGCTATCAATACAGCCATTACAATCAACATTGCAAGAACTATAACTATCATCTTGAATAAGTCAACCATATCCTTGATTGTCTTTCTTGATTTACTAAGATAATTATTAACTATGTAGTATAACAAAGCAAGGGCTACAAATACCATTACAAGCCCAAGGATAAATTTTGATATAAGACCATAATCGCCTGCCTGCTCTGAAGGTGTTTCTGTTTCTACCTCTTCCTCTGGGTCATCAAAATCAAGAGCGTCGCCCTCTATTACCATTATTCCCCATAATGTAGTAGAATTTACTTCCTGCCATGTAGCGTTATCACTTGCAGG